>ERZ826242.2207-NODE-2207-length-17733-cov-7.529359_pt1 | contig 17733 bp, 9 predicted proteins | sample MGYA00519871_ERZ826242 | MGnify/ENA primary metagenome ERZ826242 (study PRJEB31778, sample SAMEA3449226) | human gut metagenome | biome: human gut; feature: human-associated habitat; material: faeces | place: United Kingdom | collected 2010/2012 ...
GCTGCCTCGCAACAGCGAGACTTTTTCGCTTCCTTTTTGGTCACAAAAAGGAAGGCCTAAAAACAATATGCTCTTATATCGAGGTGTCCGCCGCATGGTGGCGGAACACCGAAAGCGCGAAACCTAAAAATTACCGACCAATCAAATTGCCGGCCGCTAAAGTAATATCCGCCAGCCGGATGCCTTCCGGCAGCTTGATATTTTCCGTCTCCGGGTAGGCGGCGACCTCCAACTGCAAAGCCCGGCAAGCCGGCGTACAGACAGCCAAGTCAGCGGCGGTGCTGCCGCCGAAATAAACGGCCTTAATGGGGTGCTCGCTCTTGGCAGCGGTCTGGAACTGGATCAAACCGGAAAGCTTCTGCCCGATCTCGGCGCCCGAAGCCTCGGTCCCGCGGGGATTGAACAACCGGCTGCGGGTGGAGTATTTGTACTGCCCCTTTTCGTACAGCCCTGCAATCAGCGAATCACCGTCAAATTGCAGCATTACAAAGCTCTTGCCGGCAAGCTCCGGGGTGGCGCGCACCAGCTTGATCTGCCCGGCCAGTGCCAGGTCGATGCTGTACAGCTTCAGCCCGCAGGCTGCGGCCAGGTTGATGTAAGTTTCGATCACCGCGCTCTCCACGCGGGTGGCCAGCACCGTGTCGGCCTTGGTCTTTTTGTCGGTGGAAAGCAGCATGTAGTCGTCCAGCGGGGCGGTCACGTCGGCGCCGCCGGTGGAAAACTCCCGCGTCAGCACGGCCGCGCGCTTCTTTTCACTCATGCGGGGCAGGGTCAGCACCCGGTGGTTGAACTGGCTGCCGCCCACCGCCAGCGCCACACGCTGGGTGGGCAGCTCGTTGGCGGCAAAAAAGCCTTGCAGCGCAGCGGTCAGCTCGGCCTCGTTGGTGATGATGCCGTTGATCAGGCAGCCCTCCGGCAGTTCGGTCTGGCAGGCCGCCGTGATTTTGGCCCCATTCGCCGTCGGTGAGCCCACCGCCGCATACACGGTACGGTTGCAAAGATAAAGCGAGGTTAAAACGGGCATAGATGCGATCTCCTTTTTAGAAGATTTTGTGTGAGGAAAAGTGCAGGCTTCGGGGCCACCCCTCACCCGCTGCGCGGGACCGCTTACGCGGCCGGACCCTTCAAGGGGAGCCATTCAAGTGGCATCCTCTCTAAAAGCCTCCCCTTGAGGGGAGGTGGCCACGTAGTGGCCGGAGGGGTGGCTACTTTAGCAGAGCATTTACCGCATCCGCTCACGCACGGTACGTTCAATGCACAAACACACACCCTCAAAGTTTTGCATGACATCCAGATTGGAAAAACGCAGTACCTGTACACCGTAAGGCGTTAGCTCTTCCGTGCGCAAGGTATCCGACAATTTTCCATCAGGTGAGTAATGCTGGCTGCCGTCAAGCTCAACGGCCAGTGCGGCGGCATCGCAGTAAAAATCTAGGATGCGGTTTCCCAGAATTTTCTGCCGCGTAAAGCGTGGAACATGTCCACGGAGAAAATCGTACCAGAGATGGCGTTCTTCCTTGGTCATTTCCCTGCGCAACGCCCGTGCATTGCCAAGCAGCTTATCATTGTGGGGCAAACGCATGGGGGATACCTTCTTCCTTTTATATGGGATAGGTGAGCGGCTTTGGGGGGCGACTTCAAGGGACTCTTTATGGATAGGAGGAGTTTTAGAAAAAACTTGCGGCTTCGGGGCCACCTCTCAGGCCGCTTCGCGTCCAGCTCCCCTCAAGGGGAGCCAATCAAGCGGCAACCTCCCAAAGGCTCCCCTTGAGGGGGACTCCACGCAGTGCGGGGAGATGTCGCGTAGCAACAGAAGGGTTCGGCCGCGTAAGCGGTGTCACCGTTAGGTGACTGAGGGGTGGCTACTTTAGCCACATCCTAAACATCAATGAAAACACAACATCAATACGTCGAACTCGACTGCCCGATCGTGCCGTAGGACTGGTAGATGGGCAGGATGACGGCGACCACCACGAACGCCACGATGAGGCCCATGATGACGATCATGATGGGCTCCAGCAGCGTTACTAGCCGCTTGGTGGCGACCTCCGCCTCAAAGTCCAGCGTCTCGCTGATGGTGGCCAGCAGCTCGTCCAGCTTGCCGGTCTCCTCGCCCACGGCGATGGAGGAGGACATCGACTGCTCGAAGCCGTCCACCAGTGCCAGCGATTCCGACAGGCTGTTGCCGGCGCGGACCTTGTCCAGCACCTCGTCAAACTGGCTGATGATCCAGCGGTTGCCCACGGCGTCGCGGCTTGCAATCAACGTAGCTACGATGGGAACACCGCTGGAATACAGGTTGGACAGCGTGCGGGCGAAGCGGGCCGTGCAGATCTTCTGGTTCAGCTTGCCGATGACGGGCGCATGCAGCTGCATGCGGTCCCACTGGCGGCGCACGGCGGGCTGGGCCAGCGCGATGCGGCCGCCCACCACCAAAAAGGCTGCGACCAAAATGATAAGCACCCAGTTGGCCGAAACAAAGTCCGATACAGCAAACAAAATTACCGTGGGCAGCGGCAGAGAGTCCATCTGCTCAAACATGGGCATGAACTGGGGCACCACAAAGCCCATCAAAATAGCGATAACACCCACGATCATGACCGACAGGATGATGGGGTACATCAAACTGTTGCCCACCTGCTGGTTGACCTTGTGCTCGCGGTCGTAGTAGCGGCCCATGCGCAAAAAGCTGGCGTCGATGCTGCCGGTGCCCTCGGCGCTGCGGGTCATGGCGATGAGCAGCTCCGGGAAAGCGGGCGCACACTGGTGCATCGCGTCGGAAAGCGGCACGCCCTTGCGCAGCTCTTTTAATAAGGTGTTGTACAGCAGCCTGGTGCGGGCGTTCAGGCCGCGCTCGTCCGCCATGATGCGAAACGCGCGCACCAGCGGCACGCCCGCCGAAAGCAGTGTGCCCAGGCCGCGGCAAAACTCCGCCAGCTCCGGCGTTTTCAGCGGGCGGTAGACGCTGGCATTGGTGCCGACCTCTTTGGCGTCGGTCATGTACAGGTCTTGCTCCCGCAGGGTGATGTACAGCGCTTCGGCGCTGGCGGCCTCGGTGACACCGTGCAGTGTCTTGCCCGAAAGCGCCGTGGCTGTGTAGCGGTAACGCGGCATGGAAAACCTCCGAAATTACGATGAAACGTTATAAAAACCGGCAGTACCATGCAAGCACGGGATCGCCGAAAAGCAGCGCCAGCACAATGCCGACGCAGAGGAATGGTCCAAATGCGAAGTGGTCTTTTTTGTCGGCCTTGCGGGCGGCCAGCAGATACATGCCGTAAAACCCGCCGCCCAAAATGCCAAAAAACATCGCCAACAGGGTATGCTGCCAGCCCAAAAACAGCCCGGCAGCGGCCATTAACTTGATGTCCCCGCCGCCGAACGCGCCGGGGATCGCCAGGCAGAGCAGCAGCATCGGCACGCTAATGCACACCATGCCGATGAGCGCCCCGGCCCACCGGGCAGGGGAGAGCAGCAGGTTGAGCACCGCCAGCACGGCCACCGCGGCGTTGAGCCGGTTGGGGATAAGCTGGGTCTCGGCATCGATCAGCGCGATGCTGAGCAGCACGCCGCAGAGCGCCAGGGCCAGAAGCCCCTGCCACCGCATGCCGAACAGCCCCTCGCCCAGCGTGTAGGCCATGCCAAACCGCCAACGGCAGCCCAGTGCCAGCACGCCGCCCAGCAGCTCCACCAACAGGTAGCGCACCGGGATGGGCGCCCTGCAGTGGCGGCACCGCCCGCGCAGGAATAGCCAGCTGAACACCGGGACCAGATCCCCGGCGGTGAGCACAGCCCCGCATTGCGGGCAAAAACTGCGGCCGGTCAACGGATTTTTACCCCGGGGCAGCCGCCAGGCCACGACGTTCATAAAGCTGAACAGCGCGGCCCCCAGCAAAAACGCGATGAGCCCCAGCAGACCTTCCACCAGCAGCATCACGCGCCCTCCGATCTGTCAAAGCGGATGCGCTGCTCGGCCCGCCAGACAGTATAGCCGGTCTCGGCGTCGTACAGCGCGCGCATGTCGCCCTCGGCGTAGAGCAGCTGCTCCACGGTGTAGCCGTCCTCGCTGATCTGCAGCAGAGTCACAGCGCCGGGCAGAGCGCCCAGGGTCTCGATTTGTCCGGCGATGCCCTCAGCGAAGCCATCGTGGGTGGACTGGTCGGCAAACGGCGTACCGGCAGAGTAGCATTGGGCCGACACGGCGCGGGCGGCCAGCTGGGCGGCCTTGACCTGGGTCAGCGCGGCGCGGGCCTTGCCCTGGCGGTCCAGCTGGGTATAGCCGGCCAGGCAGACAAAGACCAGCGCGGCGGCGCAAAACGCAAACAGCAGCTTTTCCGCCATCGAGAGCGGCGGAGCATCCTGGGAACCCCGGACTTTCGCGCCGATACGATCAGACAGCATCCCGCCGCCCCCCTTCAGTTGCCTTTACTTTTATACAGACTAAAGTATACTGTACCTTGCGACAATATGCAAGGCGATTCGACAAATTTTATGTTATATAAGAACGGAATTTTTTGGCCAAGGCAAGGGGCAGCCACCACAAAAACCTTGGGCAACACCGCACAATTCCCGCCTGACGGCTTAAGCACCGCTCCGGCGGCTGCCGCACCTCGCTCGCCGTATCGGCACTTAGAATTATGCGGTATTGCCCTACAATTAGTGCTCGCCGCCAAGGCAAACTACCATATTTCCTCTTGCAACTTGTAAATTGTTATACTATAATGAACCTACTTATATTGGAAAATTCTGTCGATTTTCGTCGACCACTCGGATATAAACGAGGTACACTTGTGCTGCCTATTATAAAGGAAATCAAACAAAAACTGCGCACCGCCCGGGGCTTCACGATGGTGGAGCTGATGGTCGTGCTGCTCATTCTTGGCATCCTGGCTGCTCTGGCGGGCACCGGGCTGATCGCCTATGTCCGCCTGGCCCGGTTCGAACATAACGAATCCGGTGCCCGCACCGTGTTCCAGACCGCCCAGATCGCCCTGACCCGCAAGGATACCAGCGGCGATATGGATACATTTTTGACGGAGCTGCGCGAAGTCGGCACGCTGGGCGACCACTTCAGCGCTGATGGATTGAGCGAACAGTTCGGTGACGGAGCCGCGGAAAAAGCCAATGCCTTCAACAGCCAGATCTACGCGTTGTACTATGATAAGGCGAACCCCGACAGCGACGCCAGCAGGATGGTGCGCGGCTTGTTGGACCCCTACGTCTACGATGAGTCGCTTTTCAACGCGTCCATTGTGGTGGAGGTGGACAGCCTGACCGGGCAGGTCTACTCCGCTTTTTACGATACAGCGTCCGATAAGCTGCGCTTTGCCTCGGATGACGGTGCCGACGGCGCGATGCTTATTGACGACCGCAGCTACGGCCACCGCCGCGGTGATTCGCTGGTGGGCTACTACTCGGCCGAGGACACCGTCAACGTGGTGGCCCTGAGCCAGACCCGCCTGAAAGTCAAAAACCCGCAGCTCATCAACAACGAGACCCTGACCTTAAACTGGAGCGGCAACAGCAAAAACGGCGACATCGACACCATTTATGACGCTGAATTCTACGATGCAACGACCAATGACCCCCTCTTTAAGCTGGAGATCGAGTGGAGCCGCGTCCTTGCCGACCCCACCCACAACAACGCCCAGATCAAGGTGTACCGGCCCAACGCTGAGGAAAACGGCTGGAGCGAAACGTACCCGGACTACACCTTCCCCCTCAGCTACAGCAAGGGCCGCTTTATCCTGACGCTGGACGCCATGTGCGACGCCAACCTGCTGCGCGCCGCCGGAAATGACGGTGCCGACCTGAGCTCCACCAAGACCACCCTGTTCAGCATTACACGCCTGACGGACAATGCTCCTAAAGATGTTTACGTTAAGATGAAAGCACGTCCTAACGCGAACTTTCAGGATCTTTATACCGAAAGCAAACCGCAGCAGTCCAATACCGAAAATACATTGTTTGCCGCAGGCAGCAAGGCAAGCAGCGGCACGTTGAAATACTTCCGCCACCTGTACAACCTGCGCTGGGTAAATAGCGGCGAATATGCCTTTACGGGTAAAAACACCGCCCTGGATTGGACCGACGGCGGCGTCACCGTCTACTGCTCGCCCGAGAAGAAGAACGCGGAGCCTGTGGCCAAGGTGCCCAGCCGCACCGGCGAGGTCGTGGCCTGGCCCACCATCCCCGCCATCGGCAAGGATGTCACCCTCAACGGCAGCACCGGCGGCAGCGGGCAAGTGGTCATCAGCAACCTGCAATTGCGGGGCAGTTCTATCGCTGCCGTGGAGCGGAAATATGCCGGTGAAGCTGCCTACAAGGCCCGCGACCACTACCTAGGCCTGGTGGGTGAAAACAACGGTACACTGAAAAATATCACCCTGCGCGACCCCGATGTGCAGATCAACGCCGAGGTCAAATCCGCAGGCGAGCAAAACGCCGACACCGCCATGGCGATGGATGCCAACGGCACCCAATACCTGCAGGCCCTGGCCGATACCGACCCCGACTACCGCACCGAGATCTGGTCGGTGGGCGCGCTGGCGGGCGTGGACACCGGCAGCCTGACCAACTGCACCGTCGACCGCAGCAGCCGCCGCGGCGCTGAGGCCAAGGTCACCGCTGTGCTGACCTTCAGCAGCAAGACCACCGGCGTGAACCGGGTGGACGGCACCTTGTACAAAGACGAACCCCACGGCATCGGCGGGCTCGTCGGCTTTGCCATGCCCGAAACCGGCGCCAAACTCACCGGCCTGACGCTGGACCAGAACGTCACCGTGGCGGGCATCTTCCAGGATGAGGACGCCGCCAACAACAGCGGTGCGGATACCGGCACCAGCGCCGATATAGCAGAAAAAGCACGCTATAACGCCATCGCTAACGAAAACGAGAGCCAGACCCTCTGGCGCGCCGTGGGCGTGGGCGGCGTGGCCGGTGTACTGGACGCCACCAACCTGACCGGCACCGGGAACGCCGAAAACCTCAAGGACATCACCAACAAGTCCACCGTGGTGGGCAATGCCTTCGTGGGCGGCATCACGGGCAACCTGTACTCCACCACCGAGAACGACAGCGACGCCAACACCCTGACCGGCCTGGCCAACCAGGGCACCGTGCTGGCCGGGGCCAACTACCAGGGCAGTACCGCAGGCCAAAGCCGCGTGCTGGGCCAGTTCTTCGGCGGCATTGCGGGCTATGCGCGCAGCCTTGTACTGGATGAGTGCCACAGCGCCACCCGCAGCGGCCTGAGCGAGACGACCCTGACCAACCTTGTGCAGGCGGGCTATAACGCCGACGGTACGTTGAACGAGAACAGCCCCCTCAAGGGCGACTTTGTCGGCGGCCTGGTGGGCTTTGGCCGCGACGTCCAGATGACCAACTGTTACACCGAGTCCGGGTATGTGCTGGGCCGCAGCTTTGTGGGCGGCTTTGTCGGCGGTTTTGTGGGCAGCAACCTGTACACCAGCGGCGGCACCAACAACAGCTATGTGTTCGGCAACCGTTACGTGGGCGGTATCGTCTCGGTCAACGGCCTGAACAGCACCATCGAAAACATGACCAACAAGGGCCTGGTGGCAGGCCTGGGCGCCAATGCGGCCTACGTGGGCGGCATTGCGGGCGTCAACGATGCTGCCTGGGGCAAGCAGGACAGCGCGGCCCTCACCAAAAACGAGACCGCCAAACTGGTGGACAGCGTCAACAGTATGTCTACTGTTGAGGTAACGGATAAAAACAAAATTGCGCTGCTGCAGCAGTTGAGCCAGACCGGGGACGGCACCCCCCGCTATGCCGATTTCGTGGGCGGCGTGGCCGGCTGCAACGGCACCCACGGTCAGATCAGCTGGCAGGCCGAGTCCGACAAGGGCGCGGCCCTGGGCGCGGTGCTGTACGGCGGCAGCTTTGTAGGCGGCGTGGCGGGCTACAACGACGCCACCGCCACCATCACAAACAGCCAAGCCACCATCCTCAGCGTCACCGGCACCATCGTGGCCACCGGCGACTGCGTGGGCGGCGTCATCGGCCTGAACGGCGCGGCCAGCCTGCCCACCGTGCAGGTCAGCGCCAACCGCATCGAGGGCGTCCACTTTGTAGGCGGCGTCATCGGCGCCAACCTGCCCGCGAACGAATTCAAATTTGTCAACGCCGGCGGCGCGGCGGCCAACGCCGCCACCATCGGCACCGGACGCATCGTGGCCGACGGCGTGGCGGGCGGTATTATCGGCTACAACCGCGTAGTCAACGCAGATACGCTGAAAAACGCCCTGCAGAACAAGAACGGCACCATCGCGGCCGACCTGCAGACTTTGCTGCCTAAGTTCAGCAGCGGCAACGCCCTCGACGAGCCGGCGCTGAACCCTAGCGGCAGTGCCATCACCCTGACGAGCCTGAGCAACCAGTTCAACATTTACGCCAATGCCTACGTGGGCGGCATCATCGGCTACAACGCAGCCGACACCACCCTCACGCTGGAAAACGCCAGCAACGGCAACCAGAGCCAGGCACAGTCCTACGGCGGCCTGGCCCTCAGCCCCAGGGCTGACGCGGCCAACGGCGGGGCCTATATCTTGGACAGCGGTGTCTCGCTGGGCAAGCTGGACCCCGACCACAACGGCTACTTTGCGGGCGGCATCATCGGCTGCGCCACGGCCAAAACCACGCTGAATCATTGCACCAACTACGGCGGCGTGCAGCACCCCGTGGCCGCAGGCGGCCTGACCGGCGTCAGCGACGGCACCATCACAAACGGCAGCATGGTCAACTCCATGGGCAACCAGCAGGAGGGCTACCGCTACCTGGGCGGCATCGCGGGCATCAACAACGGCACCATCACCAACTCCACCCCGGCGGAAAGCAGCAGCATCCGCGGCGGGCTGGACATCGGCGGCGTGGCCGGTTATAACAGTGAATCTGGCGTTATTACGCTGGAAAATGCCAACGGCAATGTCTACGGCATCACCGTCACCGGCGGCGTGGCAGGCTATAACCTGGGCACCATCACCGCCAGGAGCGTGACGGTAAAAGTCAGCGGCACCACCCAGACCGGCGGTGTGGCGGGCTTGAATGCGGCATCTGGTACGATTGGCCAGGACCCGATGACCCCGAGCAGCATATCCATCACCGTGCAAAACGGCACGACCGTTTCCTCCACCACCCAGGGCGGCGGCGTAGCAGGCCGCAACGAGGGCCTGATCCAGAACGCCACGAACCGCGCAGGCTCTATCCAGGTGGTAAACCAGTATGCGGGCGGCATTGCCGGCAGCAACAGCGGCCGCATCTACGGCTGCATGCACGCAGCCAGCGGCAACCGTGTGCTGTATACCGGCGGTGGCTTTGCAGGCGGCATTACCGGCTGCAACGAGGTCGGCGGCGAGCTGGAGGTCGTTACCATGAACGGCAGCGTTACAGCAGCCAACGGCGAAGCCGGCGGCGTGACCGCCCATAACTACGGCAGCATCACAACGTCCCGGGTCTACGGCTCGAATATTCGCGGCACGTCGGACGCCATCGGCGGCATTACAGCCTGCAACGAAGCCGGTGCAGTAATCAGCGATGCGAACCTGTTCAATATGGCAAAATTCGGCGGCGACGTGCGCCTGTACGGCCCGGCTACCCGGGTGGGCGGCCTGGTCGGCTATAACGCAGGCTCCCTCAGCAAGGGCAATGTGCGTGCGGATTCCCTCAGCCTTGCCAACCTGACCGCCGGCGACAGCACTGTCACGGCGGGCGGCGCACTGGGCGAAAACACCGGCACGGCTGAGAACGTGATCGTAAGCACCAACCTGCAGGACAGCATGGCAAAATATCTCAACCTGGGCGGCGTTGCTGGCAGCAGCAGCGGCACCTTAAGTAAGTGTACCTATACGGGCGCCATTGGTAAGGATAACGGCTTTACCACCGTGGGCAGCACCGTGGGCGGCATCGTGGGCAGCAACGACGTGGTGTATAACACCGACGGCACGGCCGCCGCCACCGGCAAGGTGAAGGACTGCAAGGTCGGCTATATCGAGCTGAAAGTGCAGGGCGCCTCCAACGTGGGCGCCAGCCAGGACGCTGCCACCAAGATGAACAGCGCCGCCCATATCGGCGGTATCGTGGGCCGCAACCGCGGCGAGATCACCGGCAGCACCGTCGGCACCAAAGACAAAACGGGTAGTATCATCACCGCCCGCAGCGGCTTTGTGGGCGGCGTGGCCGGCTCCAACAGCGGCAGCATCTCCACCAGCGGCGGCCTGGACACACAGCCCCTTGTAAAACAGATCAACGCCTGGCTGGATGTGCCCTATAAAGACGAGACCACCACCGATGAAAACGGCAACAAAGTCACTACCAAAGTGGTAGACACCGACAAACAGAACGCCAACCTGAACCAGATGGTCCGCGTACTGACCGGCAAGGCCAGCGGTGATGCAGAGACAAAACTGCAGACCGACTTTAAGGCCATGCAGGGCTTTGATACCCTGACCTATGGCGATAAAAACTATAATACAGTTTATACCAACCGCAGCGTCAACCAGCTGCTGGTCTCGCTGCGGGGCAGCACCAGCCATGGCAACGGCCTGGCCAACGGTTACCTGGGCGGCATCACCGGCTTTAACGATGTCACCGGCCAGATCACCGACAGTGCCAGCGGCCAGTGGTTCGTCTACGCCGATAACATCAACCAGAGCTGGGGCGCCGTGGGTGGCGTCATCGGCCAGAACGAATCCAATGCGGATTCCACCAGCGGCCTGGTCAACTTTGCCGCCGTGCGCCGCTTTGTGCGCGGCACGCAGGGAACGGCGGATGACGATAGAAACTCTAAAAATGACCGCTATGCGACTGACAACGCAGTAGATAACTATGTAGGCGGCGTTATTGGTACGCAGGAAAACCGCACCGGCGACCGCTGGACGCTGGAAAAATGTATCAATATTGGCACGGTGTTCAACAGCCGCTCCAACAACGCGGGTGGTGTGCTGGCCTACTGGCTCAGCTACGGCGGTACGCTGACCAACTGCTATAACTTTGGCGAGATCACCACCAACTCCAACAACGGCCAAAGCTCCGGCACCGTTGGCGGCGTGGCGGGCTACTTCAATAATCCTGTTGCCGGTACGGCGGCCAACCTGTACCGCTGCAGCAACTATGGCAGCGTAAAAAAGATGACCTACGGTGCCAACGACGTAGGCGGCGTTTTTGGTAAGGTACAGCTGGCGGATGACCATAACAGCGATGCCATGACCATCAATATCATAGAGTGCGTCAACGGCTCCAATGTGCAGCTGCAGGCGGCATCGATGTCTGTCGGTATCTTCTGCTATATTGGTCCGTGGAAGGCTATCCCCAACGTTGAGGTCAACATTGACCGCTGCCGTAACTATTGCACCGAAATGTGGGGTACAAACCGCTCGGCAGGCATCTGGGGCAACCGCGGCAACGGCAGCACCTCTAACAAGAAAACGACCATCACCAATTGTTTTGCCTTGTATAAAAGCACGAACAATACTGGCAGAAGCTGGTTCCCGATTGCCTATCGCCATACAGCCAATGAAAAACTAACCGGTTCCAACAACTACTACATGCAGCTGGATATGAGCTTCGATGGTTATTCCGGCATTGCTGGGCTGCAAGAGGGCCTGGGCCGCACCAATGTTACAGGGGGATGGACCCAGGGTACCAATGAAAGCGAAGCAGGTGGCGGTGCAACTACCGACGTAAAAGCGCATCGCCTGTATGCCGGTGTGGATAGCGGTGCCAACACCGCCCAGGATGGCGACAACTTCTATCACTTCTTTGCGATGCTGCCAAAGATTTCAAGCGATGGCAGACCGATCGTCTCGATGCAGGCTGTAAAAAAGAGCAGCTCGTATATTACCACTTTGCCGGGCCAAAACTTCTCGGAAACTTCGTCTGTGCGTTATATCCTTGCAAAAGATGCCAAGGATCTGACCCAGTATCCTGTGCCGGAGGAATGGAATGTCGGCTATGTCGGCAAGATCCTGCTCCTCTTCGACGACGTCAACGGTGACAACAAGACCAGCAAGGAAGATATTACCGATGAGGTGCTCCAACGCTACTACAGCAATATCCTGGACAACAGCGCCCCGGATGCCCCCACAGGACTGAAAATCGAACGCAGTGATGCTACCGGTTCCGGTAACGAGAGTATTTACGGCCGTTATAACGTGACCTGGAATGCCCCCACCACCGGCAGCCCGGCCATCTACTACCATATCACCGTTTACGAGACCGATGAAAACGGCGACCGTATCGGCAATACCTCCCTGCTGGAGGCCGATGCCTACGACACCCGCTTTACCTTTGAAAGTAAGGCCGAGTGGAAGGGCCGCTATTTCAAGGTCAGCGTGGCCGGCGTCAACAACAAGGGTACCGGCACGGCAGCTGTTTCGGGCCGGCAGCAGTTTGTCCGCGCCCTGCCCACGCCGGAGCTGGAGGTTCGCCTGATGCCCACGCCGGAGGAGGGCGGCCATGTTCAGTTCAGCCAAAAGCTGGTGCTGACCAATGCCGATGAATACGATAAGTTGATGCAGAACAGCGGCCTGGCCGATTGGAGCGTCACAGTCAAGGTCGGCGGCGATAACGGCAACACCTACCAGTTCAGCAACGGGAATACCACGCCCAAACGCATTTCGGAGAGACTTGGCAGCAGCCAGCGTATGACGGCGGAAGCCACCAGCAGCGACCAGCGCTGGATGCGTTCCAGCCAGTATGACGAGACGGTGTATATGCCGGTCTCCTGGGTCGTGGTTCCCAACGACAGCACACGGGGCAACAGCAACTCCGGCCTGGCCGAGGGCAGACTTGCTGCCAAAAATGTCGAAATTACCGGCGCTACCATCGATGACCTGGCCGTAACGGTTACGCTGAACTTTACCGCCAGCGTCAGCGGCACACAGCCAACCTACCGCGTCATGCTCATGGGCCGCTACCTGGGCGATGAGGCCGTCACGCTGAATGGCGAGGATGTCTATCTCAAAGGCCAGTACATCACGCTGGCTGCACGCCAGAACGTTGTGCCCAACAGCAACACTACTTTTACTTTCAATAACCTGCCGGACGACACCCTGACCAACTATGATAACTGGACGGTAGTGGCTGTGCCGGTCACCAGCGGTTTGGGGGATGTGGTCACCCGTTGGGATGCTGCCGATGCCGAAGCTCTGGCCAAGCTGCAGGCTTCCTCTGCCGACCGCCCGGCGTCCTGGTATGGCGGCCTGGAAATCGTGCGGGAAAGCAACGGCTACAGCTTTGCCAACCTGACCCCGCTGTATTTTGTAAGCAAGAATCTGACAGACTACAGCAACTGGGCTGGCTATGCCACGAACCAGGTCGTTTTTGAACAAAACAACATCACCGTTGCCCAGGCCCCGAAGTTGACGGGCGTGCCTGCCGACGGCGACCTGTACCTGAATTACGACGCCGACAAGCTGGCCAACGACAACCAGCTGGCCTACACCTTTACCTGGACCCAACCCGGCGAGGCGGCTGCCAGCGGCGGCAACACCAAGTATAAGCTGACGCTGTACGGTGTGACCGAAACCAGGGATGAAAACGGCAATGTAATTTCTACGGCGGAGGAGACCATCACCCTGCCGGATGATGCCAACAGCAAAGTCCAGTACAAGGACGGCACCTACAGCTACACCCTCCATATCGATACCGACCTTGCGGGCGGCAGCAACAGCTGGCGCTTTGATAAAGTGCGCCTGCGCGTCACCCGCGATACCACCGGCACCACCCAGGGCATCGGCGCGGCCGACACCGCCGTCTATACCGTACTGCGCCGCCTGCAGCAGGTGGGCGAGCCCGGCCAGGTGTTCCCCGTGGATACCAGCAATGCCGAACAGACCCGCTATCAGATCAGCTGGCCTGCCGTCTCGGATGAACGCGTGAACCACTATGAGCTGTGGGCACAGGTGCAGACCACCAACGCCGCCGGCACTACCCTGGGCGAAGCCTTTAAGCTGCACCCGGCGGATGGCGACAGCACCACGCTCATCAAAGACACCCAGACCATCGTGGACCTGGAAGCTTACCAGGGCAAAACGCTGGTGTTCTACGTGGTGGCCTGCCCGGCAGACGGCGACACCACCGTGCTGCGCAGCCCCAACGGCGAGGTTAGCGACCCGCAGACCATCATCCAACGCACCGAGGCCCCGGCCATCAGCAAGGTGGACTTTACCTGGACGGGCAAGGCCGTCAATGACGTCCTGCCGCTGATGAACGCTTTCTGCAATGACCTGACCATCCGGATGACGGTGGACAAGGCCGACGCCGCCAGCTACTTCTTTACCGGCTATTTGTTTGATGATGAGGCCGACTACATCGACGCCTGCGCCAAGGCCAAGACCTGGATGGACGACCCCACCAAGGAAAACCTGGACGCCCTGAATGCCGCCCTGCGTGAGGATAAGGCAACGCTGATGATCCCCGAAGCCTCCAAGACCGTGGGCAGCGAGACCCAGGTCAGCGGCGATGGCACCACCGTGTCCTACACGGTCACGCCCAACGCCAACGCTTTTACCATGCAGCCCGCCGACGCTAACCGCTACCTGCTGCCCGCCCTGCGCGCGATGGTGGCCAACAGCGAGACGGCAGCTACCTCTTCCTCCTGGAAGTTCTACGTGCCGGACGATTATGCCGAGGCCGCAGGCGCTTTGCACCTGCCCAAGATCCAGCTGGACAAGCCGGAAAAAGACGGCGTTCTCAGCGTGACCTCGGTGGAATCCACGGTGGAGGGCAAGCTGTACGGCACCGAGGGCGAAGCCTGGAAACCTGACAGCGCAGAGATCACCATCCACCAGTACGCTGTGCAGTGGCCTGCCGTCAACGAGTACACCGATACCGACGGCACCACCCGCAACTTTGCCGAGAAGTACCGCTTCCACGTGACGCCTGCCGCGGATATGCCCGCTGACGACCCGAACAAGGAAGGCTACGACATCCGCTTTACCGTGGCCCCGGCGGATGTGGTAACGGAAAATGACGATGGTACGCAAACCATAACGACCCACCGCGGCGATATTTTGAAGGTGGAAAAACTGCCGTTTGGCTTGGACGAAAACGACCCGGCCAACTGGCTGGACATCACCGAGGCCGCCCGCAACATTGCAAACGAGGGCACCGAGGATGAGTATGTCTGGTACGATTTGAGCATTGTGCAGGTGACCCGCACGGTGACGAATGATGACGGTACGACGTCCGAAGTGACGGAGCTGGTCAGCCAGCCCATCACTCTGACCGGCCACCACGCTATCGACAACGATAACCCCAGCTACCGCATCAAGACCGTGCCTGCCCTGCGCCAGGCCGAGATGACCGATTATTCCCTGGGCTACCGCCTTACCCTGCCTGATATGCCCCAGCGCGCCGACGGCGACAACGACGAGACCAGAGCACTGGAGAAGTACACCGAAAAGGTCACCATCTGGGCTGTGGGCAACGGCGAAAAGACCGTCGATTCCGACCGGCTGGAAGTCTCCCTGCGCACAGAGGGCCAGGCCATGACCGAGGATGCCGCCCGCCCGGTGTTCGCCATGGCGGAAGCCGACCCCCGGCCCGCACAAAGCACGGGCCGGGCAGGGGAGACGGACCCCACGCCCCCGGCCAACGACCCCGGGGCAGAGGATACCCCCGTTACCCCCGAAACCGCCGCCCCGGCGGCCTGACCTTGAAAGGAGGGCGCACCATGCCCCCAAAACGCAACCGCCCGCTGCGGGACCAGCAGGGCCTTGCCATGATCTTAGTGCTGTGCCTGGGCGCGCTGTTTGTGGCGCTGGCTGCCGCCCTTGTGTATGCAGCCTCGCTGATGATGGCCAACGCCGACCGCCAGCTGCCGGAGCAGGACGTCTACGAGCTGGCCGTCAGCTTCTCCGACGTGCTGGAGCAGGAACTGCTGCATTACACCGGTGCTAAAGAAAAAGACGGCGCGATGACCGAGGAGAACGACCAGAGCATCGGCTACTTTATCAACCATATCTACGTTAAAAAAGGCTCTATCGATAACCCCTACGGCGACGACACCGACCATACGTTTACCCTGCAGGCGCCCGAGGGCATCGACGAGATGACCGTCACCCTGAACAAGCACCCCAGCGACGATGTGGACGAAGGCGGCAACGTGATCGATACCGAACCCATCACAGAGAACCTGAGCAACCTTCTCATCAAACTGAGAAATCAGAGCCAGAACGGTTCCACTGTGAATGTGGATGATTATGTCATTCGTGTGACCGTCAAAGTGGTCAAGGGAGACCAGAGCTACAGCTACACCAGAAAGTACAAGCACACCGGCATTTACAGCTACTATTACACGCTGGATGATACAAACACTCGTTACAGCTTCAGTGGTGCCGAGGGCGATACAGCTTTGAAATTGACCAACATGGCAACCCGTGAGGAACGTACCGTCACAAAAAATGATGCTTCTACACTATACTTGCGCTACAGCATGGATACGGATAGTGCGTGCATTTTTACACGCATCAACGGCAATGATGAGTAAGGAAGTGGCACTATGCAAAGATTGAAAAACGCCCTCCGTGACCGCCGCGGCGAAACCATCGTGGAAGTGCTGGTGGCCTTCGTGCTGCTTATGCTGTTTCTGGCGCTGTTTACCGCGTCGCTGCGGTTTGCCCGGCGGGCCTCGGCCCAGGCGCAGACCACCCGCGATAACGCCTACCTGCTTACCGAAGCACTTTACCCGGTCAACGACGATGCAGCCGCGTGGAAAAACGAATCCGACACCAAGATCAGGATGAACTTCAGCCGCGGTGACCGCACGGTCTTTGCCGTCGAGGATGTGGAAATACAGACCATACAGGCTAAGGTCAAAGACGATAACGATGAGGTTGCTGCCACGCATACCTTCACCCGTTACTACAAAAAAGTGGACGAAGATAAAGACGACACAAAAGAGGACACGACCCCATGACCACCCCGCTGAACAACAAAAAAGGTACCACCCTCGTGGAGCTGATGGTCTGCCTGGTGCTGCTGGCACTGTTTGGCACGGCGGCGGTCACGCTGGTCAAGCCCTGCGCCGAAGCCTACATCGAGGTGCAGCAGCTGACCCGCGCCCAGAACCTGGCCGATGCCCTCACCGAGACCATCCGGGGCGAGCTGGCCGATGCCGACGGCACGATCTCTATCGTAAACGCCGCAACAGAGAGCGACGCGGATTCGGCAAATAATATTTTTATAGAAGATGCCCGCTTGACGGAAGGCACTGCTCTGCGCTTTACAGTGGAAAGCAACTATACCGAGATACTGGATGCCGGTTATGTGCCCAAGCTGACCGCCACCACCCTGAACGCCGACAACACCACCAGCACCAAGGTCCTCTACGACCCCGCCGACGACACCTTTGCCGAGCTGAACCGCTACCTGCACATGCGTTTTTACAAGCAAACGGATGGCAAGGACGGAAAGAAAAAAGAGTACACGACCTACGCTTATACAACGGCCTATCCTAACAAAGATTATATGGGGCTTGTCGTTTCGAATCTTGAGTTCTATGCCCGCGGATGGAAAGAGGAGAAGGAAACCGGGAAGATCTGCCTGACCTCGCTGTCTATGCAGCTGACCGTCGCTAAGCCCGATGGCACCCCCGTCTACACCCAGACCGCGGTCATTCCGCTGCCCGGCGCACCGGAGTTCCAATAAAAAATAGCAAAGGCAATACCGCATAATTCCCGCCTTACGGCTTAAGCACCGCTCCGGCGGCTG
>ERZ826242.2211-NODE-2211-length-17713-cov-12.023559_pt1 | contig 17713 bp, 17 predicted proteins | sample MGYA00519871_ERZ826242 | MGnify/ENA primary metagenome ERZ826242 (study PRJEB31778, sample SAMEA3449226) | human gut metagenome | biome: human gut; feature: human-associated habitat; material: faeces | place: United Kingdom | collected 2010/2012 ...
AAACCACTCCTGTGCAAGCACATCGTGGTTTCAGGCTTTTGACCCTGGCATCTTAGTATTTTATCACACAACTTTGAGGAAAGAAAGAGCAAAGGAGGATTTCTGCTGTTGCTTCTTTTGGGGGACTCTGGTAAGATAGCATAAGTATTACCGAATTCTGGAATTTTAATCGGAGGGTTTTGGCATATGAAAGAATATAAAATTGTCTATTGCGGCGGAGAGGGCGAGATCGTTGAGAAAAAATCACGTTTTATCGCGACCGTAAAGCCGGTGGACTCGGAGGAGGAAGCATCTGCATTTATTGCAGAGATGAAAAAGAAATACTGGGATGCCAGACATAACTGTTCTGCATTTGTGATCGGGGAACATAATGAAATACAGAGAAGCAGTGATGACGGGGAACCGGCAGGGACAGCAGGTCATCCGATGCTGGACGTGCTGCTCGGAGAGGGCATCCACAACACAGCCGTTGTGGTGACACGTTATTTCGGCGGAACACTGCTTGGAACAGGCGGGCTTGTCCGTGCGTATTCAAAATCTGTACAGGCAGGGCTTGCAGCCAGCACCGTACTTGAAAAGAAAAAAGGCTTTCTGCTGGCGATGGAAACCGATTATTCCGGGATCGGTAAGATCCAGTATCTGCTCGGACAGAGAGGGCTTCTGATCACAGATTCTCAGTATACGGACAAAGTGACCGTCGAGACGCTGGTTCCGCAGGAAGAGCTTGTCTCTGTCAAAGAAGAGATCACAGAAGGGACGAACGGCAAGACGGTCTTTGCAAAAGAAGAACCGGTTGCCTATGCATTTGACGGGAAAACACCGGTCTTTTTCTGAGAAGGGAAAGGACTGCTTGCAATTTACAGGGGTTCGACGTAAAATATAAGGGATTAATTCGGAGGAAAATAATTTATGAGTGACAGATGTAATGCTCCGGTAGGAGTTTTTGATTCCGGCGTTGGCGGTCTTACGGTGGCTCGTGAGATCATGCGAAACCTGCCGGAAGAGAATATCGTATATTTCGGGGACACAGCCCGTGTTCCTTATGGAACAAAATCAAAAGATACGGTGCTGCGTTATTCCAGACAGATCATCCGCTTTTTAAAAACACAGGATGTCAAAGCAATCGTGATCGCCTGCAATACGGCAAGTGCCTATGCACTGGAAGATGTGGAAAAAGAGCTGGATATTCCGATCATTGGTGTAGTAAAGCCGGGAGCGAAAGTAGCATGCGAGGCAACCCACAACAAAAAGATCGGTGTCATCGCCACAGAAGCAACAATAAATTCGGGAATTTATTCTTCTTATATCACCAGACAGGACCCGCAGATCCAGGTGATCGGCAAGGCATGTCCGCTGTTTGTGCCGCTCGTAGAAGAAGGATGGCTGAAAGACTCGGTGACATTTGAAGTTGCGGGCAGATATCTTCGGAAACTGATGGAGCAGGACATCGATACCCTGATCCTTGGATGCACCCACTATCCGCTTCTGCGTTCCACACTGCGTGAAATTGTCGGAGAAAAGGTGACACTGGTCAATCCGGCTTATGAGACTGCACGTGAGCTGAAACAGCTTCTTGCAGAAAAAGGACTGACAAACATCCAGTCTCAGGAAGAAGCACGTAAATATCAGTTTTATGTCAGCGACCAGGCAGATAAATTTATGAGATTTGCAGATTCGATTCTGCCATTTGATGTAAATACCACAAAGAAGATCAGCATAGAGGAGTACTAAATGACAAAAGATATAATGCTCCGCATCAGCGGTGTACAATTTCCGGATGGAGAAGAAAACAGTGAAGAGATGGAAGTGATCACTTCCGGCAGCTACTTTGAAAAAGACGGCCGCCATTATATCAAGTACGATGAAGTACAGGAAGATTCCAATGAAGTGATCCGCAATCTTCTGAAAATCGAAAACGGCAGTCTGGAACTGACCAGACGCGGGATGACAAACGTGCATATGGTGTTCGAAAAAGACAAAAAAAGCGAATCTTATTACGACACCCCATTTGGAAGATTCCTGGTCGGGATCTCCGCAACACATCTGGATGTCAGCGAAAAAGAAGACAGCATTGATGTGCAGGTAAAATACGCACTGGAGATCAACAGTGAGTATATTGCAGACTGCAGCATCAGCATTTGTGCGAATTCCAAATAAAAAGTGCATCCATATCTCTCGATACGCATGCACTTGAAAGTTTTTATTTCTTCTTTTTCTTTCCCTTGGAATCTTCGGCAGCAGATGCATTGAGCTCTTTTGACTTGCGAAGAAGCTTTTCGGAAAGACGGACACGCAGGCTCTTTTTCTGCTGCGGTGCCTCAACTCGTCCGCCGCGGACGCTCTTGATCTCAGTTATGTAGATACCGCTGACAACAGCCTTGATCTCTTTCTTTACCGGAATAGAATCAAAAATAGTTGTTTCGCTGATCAGCGTCTGGATCTTAGGACCGATCTTTGCTTTGACAACCGGGATCTTCGTACGACGCATATACCACGGTGTCTGATCGATGACGATCTGAGGAAGACCGGATTCCTTTAGTTTGAGGCGTTTCTTATCAATAATAAGCATAGAGACGACCTGACGAGTCGCTTCGAGCTGTTCCTGTTGTGCGGCCTGTTTTTTCTGTGCTTTCTGTCCAAAGTAATAAAGAAGTGCAAGTGCGATTACCAGCACGAGCAGAATTACAATGAGGACATTCCAAAATGTAGACATAGTACACCCTCCTAAATAAGTTCATATATTTCAATATTGTACCATTTATTTGCAGAAAGTGCAAGAAGCGGTACCGAATAATTACAATTTTATGAATATCATCAATTTAGGGTGGTAATTTCTATTATAGATGTGATATTATTATGATTCGAGGGATCAATGGACATAAAATGTATGCTTGCATACAGTTTTATGTCTATGGAGCCCGTAAAAACATGAGAAAGTAGTCCGCCAGGACGGATTTCGAATGTTTTCAGGATTGCGGGAGCATGAAATGCGGAGCAATCCGTGGAATCATAATAATGCAAGGTGGTCAGAGTATGACTTTGGAGCCCGTAAAAACATGAGAAAGTAGTCCGAAGGGCGAATTTATCACCAGTGTGGAGGGGAATATGAACGAAAGTGAAAAAAAGGAGCGAGCGGATGCCCGCAAAAAAAGAAAAAGGCGACAGATGTTTATAGGGAGGATGATCATAGTCATTCTTCTGTTCATCATCCTTGGCCTGTGTGCATTTCTTGGAAAAGATATGCTTGAAAAGAAAAAGCTCCGGGACAACCGGGAGCAGGCAGCGACCAGTGCTGAAAGTGAGAGTACGGCAGATACCGCAGGCACAGAGAGTGCAGCCGAGACAGAAACACAGGCACAGAAAAAAGAAGACGATATCATGTCTCAGGCAGAGTTAAAGGCAGCACAGTATGATTATGACGGTGCAATTGAGCTTTTAAAGGCATCTTCTGATTTCGCAGACAGTCAGGATATGCAGGATAAAGTGGCAGAGTACGAGCAGGCAAAATCGGAGCTTGTAGAATATCCACTTGACCAGGTGACGCATGTATTTTATCATACATTAATATATGACACCTCGAAAGCATTTGATGGTGATTCCAAAGAAGCCGGATATAATCAGGTTATGACTACCATCGATGAGTTCAACAAGATCACACAGTCTATGTATGACAAAGGATATGTGATGGTAAGTCTGCATGATATGTGTACGGTCAATGAAGACGGTACCGTATCACCGGGCAAGATCATGCTTCCGCCGGGCAAAAAGGCATTTGTCCTTTCACAGGACGATGTCAGTTACTATCATTATATGGATGGTGATGGCATGGCAACGAAGCTGATCGTGGATGAAAATGGCGATATTAAAAATGAATATAAAGAAGATGACGGAAGTATATCAGTAGGCGATTACGATATGGTGCCTCTGATCGATCGCTTTGTGGAAGAGCATCCGGATTTCTCCTATCACGGACATAAGGGAATCATTGCTCTGACCGGATACAACGGTATACTCGGTTATCGCACCGATATCGCATACAAGACAAGAAAAGACCTGGATGAGTACCAGGAGAAATTCTTCGAAGAGAACCCGGATTTCGACAAAGCAGCCTGGAAAAAGGAAAGACAGCAGGCGAAAAAAGTGGCAGATGCCATGAAAGAAGAAGGATGGGAGTTTGCAAGTCATACATGGGGACATATCAATGTTGGCGAAGCAAGTCTTGAAAGACTGCAGACCGATACACAGAAATGGCTGGACTATGTAAAACCGCTTGTCGGAGACACCAATGTGATCATTTTTGCCTTTGGTTCCGACCTTGGCGACTGGCAGCCATACACATCAGATAACGAAAAATTCGCTTATCTTAAGAGCATGGGATTTGATATTTACTGTAATGTAGATTCCACGCAGTACTGGGTACAGTTTGGAGAAAATTATATGCGTCAGGGAAGAAGAAATCTGGACGGCTACCGTATGTATTATAATCCGGAAATGCTGGAAGATCTTTTTGATGCCGGAGAAGTCTTTGATAAATCAAGACCGACACCGGTACCGGAAATGTAAAGCGACGCAAGATCTGAAAGGAGAAACAACTACAATGAAAAGAAAAGTAATCGCAGCCCTGCTTCTTGGCATGGCGATCACCGTGACAGGATGTTCAGGAAACACAACAAAAGATACAGACACCACAACCGAAGCAGCATCGGATGCGTCTTCTGAGACAACAGCAGACAGCTCATCTGAGAGTGAAGCAGCAACAGAAGCAGCAGAACGCCCGGACTACAAAGCACTGGATTATGTCAAACTGGGAGACTACAAAGGACTGGAAGTAACACTGGCATCCACCGATGTCACAGACGAAGAAGTCGAGCAGCAGGTTGAGACAAACTTAAACAACAACGACAAATCCGAAGAGATCAAAGAAGGTACTGTAGAAAACGGCGATGTGGCAAACATCGACTACGAAGGAAAATTAAACGGAAAAGCATTTGACGGTGGCACAGCAGAAGGCTACGACCTGACGATCGGCTCCGGCAGCTTCATCGACGGCTTTGAAGACGGACTGATCGGCAAAAAGATCGGAGATACCGTAGATCTGAACCTGACTTTCCCGAAAGATTACAGTTCCACCGACCTGGCAGGCAAAGAAGTTGTATTTACCGTTAAGATCAATTCCGTAAAACGTGCACCAAAGCTGACAGATGAGCTTGCAGCGGAAATTTCCAATAATGAATACAAAACAGCAGAAGCATACAACAACTATATAAAAGAAGACCTGGAGAAGACGAAAAAAGAAAACCAGCACAACCAGGAACTCAATGATCTGGTAGCACTTGCATACCAGAATGCAACCGTAAACGATTATCCGCAGGAAATGATCGATTATCAGCTGGAGCAGGTTACCTCCTATTATAAATCCTACGCAGATCAGTATGGCATGGAATATGCAGATTTCCTGAAACAGCAGGTAGGCATGACGGAAGAAGAATTTGTAAAGCAAATGACAGAAACCGTAAAACAGAGCCTTGGCCAGGAAATGGTACTGCGTGCGATCGCAGAGACAGAAGGCGTTGAGATTTCCGATGAAAAATTCCAGGAAAAAGCAAGCGAATACGCAGCACAGATGGGATCTACAGACGTGGATGCATTTATCAGCCAGTATGGTAAGAGCACGATCATGGCAAGTATTCTGCAGGATGAAGCAGTGGAGATCCTTGAGAAAAACGCCGTTGTAAAAAATGCAGACGGTACACCGGCAGAGACAACAGCAGAAACCGAGACAGAAACAGCATCTAAATAAAAAAATGTCTGTAATGATCCGGTGCAGGCCGAAGCACTTGCTGCCGGGCCATTACAGGTGTTTCATAAGAAAAATTGTAATTGCGAAGTTACTGAGCATTACATAAGTAAAATAAGTGAGGAGGAAACTTAATGATTACGTTACAGGGAAAAGGTGTTTTTGGTGGGATCGCAATTGGAGAGATTGCTTTCTTTAAGAGAGATTCCGGTGTAGTACAGCGAAAAAAAGTAGAAGATCCGCAGGCTGAGATCCAGCGTTTCGAAAATGCAAAAGCAAAAGCCATTGAAGAACTCGGTGAGCTGTATGACAAAGCCGTTTCTGAAGTTGGCGAGAGCAATGCCATGCTTTTCCAGACACATCAGTTCATGCTGGAAGATCTGGACTATGTAGAAGCAATCGAAAACATGATCCAGACACAGTCTGTAAATGCAGAATATGCAGTCAGCGTTACCGGAGACAATTTCTCACAGATGTTTGCTTCCATGGATGATGACTATATGAGAGAGCGTGCAGCTGACGTAAAAGATATTTCAGCCCGTGTAGTGAAAATCCTTACCGGAGCAGGTGAGAGCGGACTGGTAACGGACAAGCCGGTCATTCTTGCATCAGACGATCTGGCACCAAGCGAGACTGTACAGCTTAATAAGGACATGGTATTGTCTTTTGTGACACAGGGCGGTTCTACGAACTCCCATACCGCAATTCTTGCAAAGACGATGAACATCCCGGCAATCATCGGTATCGGTGATGCACTGGATGAGAAATACGAAGGAAAAGAAGCCATCGTGGATGGAGCAAACGGATGCCTGATTATCGAGCCGGATGAAGAGACCATGAAAGAATATCAGGCAAAGAAACAGGAGTATCTGGCACAGCAGGAGCTTCTGCAGCAGTTCCGCGGCAAAGAGACCGTATCTTTGGACGGACAGAAAGTAAAACTGTACGCCAATATCGGAAATGCATCTGATATCGGAGCTGTGATCAAAAATGATGCAGCAGGCATCGGACTGTTCCGAAGCGAGTTTCTGTATCTGGAAAATGACAATTTCCCGACCGAAGAAGAACAGTTTAAAGTATATAAATATGTGGCTGAGACGATGGGACAGAAACAGGTCATCATCCGTACACTGGATATCGGAGCAGACAAGCAGATTGATTACTTCAACCTGCCTCACGAAGAAAATCCGGCAATGGGTTACCGTGCGATCCGTATCTGCCTGAAACAGCAGGATATTTTCCGTACACAGCTGCGTGCTCTGCTGCGTGCATCTGCATTTGGAAACATTGCCATCATGTTCCCGATGATCGTGGCACTGGAAGAAGTACTGCAGATCAAAGAGATCGTAAAGAGTGTTATGGCAGAATTAGATGCAAGTGGCATCCCGTACAACAAAGAGATCCAGCTTGGTATCATGATCGAGACACCGGCAGCAGCCATGATCAGCGATGATCTGGCAAAAGAAGTCGATTTCTTCAGCGTCGGAACAAACGACCTGACACAGTATACAACCGCTGTAGACAGACAGAATGCAAACCTGGAGGGATTCTACTATCCGCATCACAAAGGTCTGCTGCGTCTGATCAAAATGGCAGCAGACAATGCACATAAGAACGGCATCTGGATTGGTATCTGCGGAGAACTCGGGGCAGATATGGAGATGACAGAAGCATTCCTGGCAATGGGCATCGATGAACTGTCTGTATCACCGGCATGTGTTCTGCCGCTGCGTAAGAAAATCCGCGAGACTTCAGTCAAAGAAAGACAGGAAGAAATCTTAAAAAATGTGCTCTAAAATATTTTGTTTTGATTTAGATATGACACTTCTGGATCACAAGACTTTTCACATTTCCGAAAAAGTGCTTAAGGATCTGGAAGCACTGAAAAAAGAAGGTCATGTGGTAGCTGTCGCAACCGGTCGCGATATGGACAGTGAATTCAGCAAAGCATACAAAAAACAGCTTCAGCCGGATGCAATCGTCCACAGCAACGGCCAGAAAGTAACCGTAGGCGAAAAAAAGATCCGGGAAGTCTTCATGGATCCGAAGCTGATCGCCCGCATGATGGAGTTCTGCCGTGAGCATCATCTCTGTATCGGCATGAACATCGGCAAATACGGCTGCTATGTCAACAAAGAAGTGCTGATTGAGCATGAAAAGCGGATTTTCGGAGACGGAGACCGCGAGTACATAGACGAGTCCAACCTTCTGACACACCCGTTTTACGGACTGGCATACTTTGGCGATCCAAAAGGTACCGATCTGCTCCGGGAAGCATTTCCGGAAATCAAGACGCCGCTTTTTGCCGACCGCAGAGGGGCAGATGTCATCACAAAAGAAGTTTCCAAGGCAAACGGCATCCAGGCACTTCTGGACTATTACCAGAAAGACTGGTCTGACATCGTGGCATTTGGAGACAGCATGAACGATTACGAAATGATAGAGAAGGTAGGAAACGGCATCGCCATGGGAAATGCTGTGGATAAGCTCAAAGAAGTGGCAGATTACGTGACCAGGCCGATCGAAGAAGAAGGCGTGAGCTTTGCACTTCGCCATTTCGGTTATCTTTCGGCGGATCAGTAGATTATAAAGCAAGGTCAGATGTGCACTCATCAGGATGAGAATTCACAGTCTGACCTGCTTTTTTAGATATTTAACGAAGCTCTGCGATGCGGGTCACGCCGACATAGATCTCCTGGATTTTATACCAGGTGCGATAGTCCACAATACCGGTCACCGGAAGATTGAAAATATCCTGAAAAACTTCCACCGCCTTCTGTGTATCTTCTCCGTAAATACCATCTACGGCGATCCGCGGGATCAGAGGATAATTATTTGAAATCGCATTTAACTGTTCCTGCATCTGCTCCACTTTCGGCCCGGTTGCCCCGATGTCGAGATCGTATCCAGGCCAGGAAGAAGGAATCCCGGAAATCTCCTCCGCTGAATTGATGTAGATGTTGTCACCATAGTAGTAGCGGAGGATTTCTGTGGCTGTGTATCCCTGATCTGCCAGAGACTTTGAACCCCACTGTGACATCCAGTTCGGACAGCTGACCCGTTTGCCGTCGCAGTACTGCGTCAGGATCGGCTGTTTGACGTTCGGGCGGGATAAATAATCGGCAAAAAGCTCATCCACAACCTCCGAGATACTCTCAAAAATATTTCGACTGTAGATCCATTTGTGGTCAAATGCTGTCGAGGACGTGATCGTAAAATCAAATCCTTTATTGCGGTACCATTCTGTGTATACACGGTTTAAGGTAAACGACATGATCGCCAGCACATTGGCACGGATGGCGGCCTTCGGCCAGGTGGCATAGATTTCGCTGGAAGCCACATTTTTGATATAATCGCGGTAACGCACATAATAATCGCCCGCAGTGCTGTCCGTCGGGGCACCGTCGTGCACCACGATAAATTCCGGGATCACCACGCGGCTTAGGACGATCTCGCCGCTCTGCGAGAGAGGTTTGATCTCCGCCTCTGCGATTTTTGGCGGATAATCGCCATAGAGCGTGTGAGCCGGGATCACGACATTGTCATATGCTTCCGGGCCGGCGAGCGGTTTCAACCGGATATCCTGCAAAGCCAGCTGATTTGCGAGGATTTCCGCACCGGAGATTGTAAGCGGCTCATAGCCCGGAGCCGTAATGCGGAAATTGTACTCCGAGTAAGGCTGCATTTCGCCGGGACTTAAACTGTATTCCTCCGGCGGAGCCTCCAGCTCCAGCGTATCCGTCTGCCCGACACTGTCCGTTGTCACCTCCTCCAGAATCTGATCCGGTTCCCCGGTGCTTGAAATATCGATTACGGCATCCTCCACGGGAGCAGCACGCAGCTGGGAAGTAACCTGTATCTGTAATTTTCCGGTAGCCATAGAACACCTCAAAAATTCCCTTGAAAAAGTATATGCAGAAGAACGGAAAAGATGCCAGAAAACAATTCCTGTGTCGGCACATCGTGCTTTCAGGCTTTTGAACCTGACATTATTTGTATAACTAATCATAAAAATGCATAAAAATTCGCAAACAAGTACTTGCAATCTTGATTATCTTGTGGTAGAATCTTAACAATTTGAGCATTTATGTATCCAGGGCTGAGGGGGGCGTAGTAGGGACTTACTATTACGTACCCTTTTTTAGAGTCTGGGGTACAGACAAAGATACAATAACCATTGGATTAAACGCGAAAGGGGAAGACGAATGAAAGCATATTTGATTCTGGAGGACGGTACTGTTTTCACTGGAAAAAGTATCGGATCGACAAAAGAAATCATCAGCGAGATCGTATTTAACACATCCATGACCGGATATCTGGAGGTGCTGACTGATCCATCTTATGCAGGACAGGCCGTTGTGATGACCTATCCGCTGATTGGAAACTATGGCATCTGCTACGAAGATATGGAATCCGCAAAACCATGGCCGGACGGATATATTGTTCGTGAACTTTCTAGAATGCCGAGCAATTTCCGCTGTGAAGGAACGATTCAGGAATTTCTGGAAAAACACGACATTCCTGGTATTGCCGGGATCGATACAAGAGCACTGACCAAGATCCTGAGAGAAAAGGGAACCATGAATGGCATGATCACCACCTGCGAATATGAAGATTTAAGTGAGGTTCTTCCGAAGATCGCAGCATATAATACAGGCAAAGTGGTAGAAAAAGTGACCTGCACAGAGAAATACGTCCTGGAAGGAAACGGACCGAAAGTAGCACTTCTTGACCTCGGTGCAAAGAGAAACATCGCCCGCAATCTGAACAGACGCGGCTGCGAAGTGACCGTATATCCGGCACTGACCACAGCAGAAGAGATCATAGCATCCAATCCGGACGGCATCATGCTTTCCAACGGACCTGGAGATCCGAAAGAATGTACTTCCATTATTGAAGAGATCCGCAAACTGTACAATACCGATATCCCGATCTTTGCAATCTGCCTCGGACATCAGCTGATGGCACTGGCAACCGGTGCGGATACGCACAAAATGAAATACGGACACCGCGGCGGCAACCACCCGGTCAAAGATCTGCAGACCGGCCGTGTATACATTTCCTCCCAGAACCATGGCTATGTGGTAGATACCGATAAACTGGATCCGTCCGTAGCAGTACCGGCATTTGTCAATGTAAACGACGGTACAAACGAAGGACTGTCCTACACCGGGAAAAATATTTTCACGGTACAGTTCCACCCGGAAGCATGCCCGGGACCATTAGATTCCGGTTACCTGTTTGACCGCTTTATGAAAATGATGGAGGTGTCAGAATAATGCCAAAGAATCCAGATATTAAAAAAGTACTTGTGATCGGCTCCGGTCCTATTGTCATCGGACAGGCAGCAGAATTTGACTATGCAGGAACACAGGCGTGCCGTTCCCTGAAAGAAGAAGGCATTGAAGTCGTACTTCTGAACTCAAACCCGGCAACGATCATGACCGACAAAGATATCGCAGACCGTGTATACATCGAGCCTCTGACCGTAGAAGTCGTAGAGCAGCTGATCCTGAAAGAAAAACCGGACAGCGTACTGCCGACCCTTGGCGGACAGGCAGGACTGAACCTTGCCATGGAACTCGAAGAAGCCGGATTCTTACGTGAGAATAACGTACGTCTGATCGGAACCACTTCCCAGACCATCAAAAAAGCAGAAGACCGCCTGGAATTCAAACAGACCATGGAAAAGATCGGTGAGCCGATCGCAGCATCCCGTGTCGTAGAAAACGTAGAAGACGGTATAGAATTTACCAAGATCATCGGATACCCGGTAGTACTGCGTCCGGCATACACCCTCGGCGGAAGCGGCGGCGGAATTGCCCATAACTACGAAGAACTCGTAGAAATCCTCGAAAACGGTCTGCGTCTGTCACGAGTAGGACAGGTTCTGGTAGAACGCTGCATCGCCGGATGGAAAGAGATCGAGTACGAAGTCATGCGGGATAGTGCCGGCAACTGCATCACCGTCTGCAACATGGAAAACATCGACCCGGTCGGCGTGCACACCGGAGACAGTATCGTCGTAGCACCTTCCCAGACCCTTGGCGATAAAGAATATCAGATGCTGCGTACCTCCGCCCTGAACATCATCAGCGAGCTGAACATCACCGGCGGATGCAACGTACAGTACGCCCTGAACCCGGAAAGCTTCGAATACTGCGTGATCGAAGTAAACCCTCGTGTATCCCGTTCCTCCGCACTGGCATCCAAAGCAACCGGCTACCCGATCGCAAAAGTTGCCGCAAAGATCGCACTGGGCTACACACTGGATGAGATCAAAAATGCCATCACAGGCAAAACGTATGCAAGTTTTGAGCCAATGCTGGACTACTGTGTTGTCAAGATTCCGCGTCTGCCGTTCGATAAATTTATCAGTGCCAAGAGAACACTGACCACGCAGATGAAAGCAACCGGCGAGGTCATGAGCATCTGCGACAACTTCGAAGGAGCCCTGATGAAAGCCATCCGCTCCCTGGAGCAGCACGTAGACTGTCTGATGTCTTACGATTTCACACACCTGGATGATGAGGAACTGATCGGACAGCTTGCTGTAGTCGATGACCGCCGTATCTGGGTGATCGCAGAAGCACTCAGAAGAGGATTTTCCTATGATAAGATTCATGAGATCACCAAGATCGACAAATGGTTCATCGACAAACTGTGCATCTTAACAGAGATGGAAACAGCCCTGAAGACACAGCCACTGACGGCAGAATTATTAAGAGAAGCAAAACGCATCGAATTCCCGGACAACGTGATCGCACGCCTGACCGGAAAGACCGAAGAAGAGATCAAAGACATGCGTTATGCAAACGGCATCACAGCAGCCTACAAAATGGTAGATACCTGTGCCGCAGAGTTTGCCGCAGAGACACCGTACTACTATTCTGTATTCGGCAGCGAAAACGAAGCCATCGAGACAAACGACCGCAAAAAAGTCCTCGTCCTTGGTTCCGGTCCGATCCGTATCGGCCAGGGTATCGAGTTTGACTTCTGCTCCGTACACTGTACCTGGGCATTTGCAAAAGAAGGATACGAGACCATCATCATCAACAACAACCCGGAAACCGTAAGTACCGACTTCGACATCGCAGACAAACTGTATTTCGAGCCACTGACACCGGAAGACGTAGAGAGCATCGTAAACCTCGAAAAACCGGACGGAGCCGTAGTGCAGTTCGGCGGACAGACTGCGATCAAACTGACAGAAGCCCTGATGAAGATGGGCGTGCCGATCCTCGGAACATCCGCAGAGAACGTCGATGCAGCCGAAGACCGTGAACTGTTCGATGAGATTCTGGAGAAATGCGGCATCCCAAGACCGTCAGGCCACACCGTATTTACCGCAGAAGAAGCAAAAAAAGCAGCCAACGAACTCGGCTACCCGGTACTCGTCCGCCCATCCTATGTACTTGGCGGACAGGGCATGCAGATTGCGATCAACGACGAAGATGTAGATGAATTCATCGGCATCATCAACCGGATCGCACAGGAACACCCGATCCTGGTAGATAAATATCTGGTCGGAAAAGAGATCGAAGTCGATGCCGTATGCGACGGCGAAGACATCCTGATCCCTGGTATCATGGAGCATATCGAACGTGCCGGAATCCATTCCGGAGACAGTATTTCCGTGTATCCGGCACAGAGCCTTGATGACCACGTAAAAGCAACGATCGTAGACTACACCAGAAAACTGGCACAGTCCCTGCATGTCATCGGACTAATCAACATCCAGTTCATCGTCTGCGGCGAAGACGTATATGTCATCGAAGTAAACCCACGTTCCAGCCGTACCGTACCGTACATCAGCAAAGTGACCGGAATCCCGATCGTACCGCTGGCAACCAGAGTGATCCTCGGCAAAAAGTTAAAAGAACTCGGCTATCCGACCGGACTTGCACCGGAAGCAGACTATATTGCGATCAAAATGCCGGTATTCTCCTTCGAGAAGATCCGCGGTGCTGACATCAGCCTCGGCCCGGAAATGAAGTCCACCGGAGAATGCCTCGGTATCGCAAAGACCTTCAACGAAGCACTCTACAAAGCATTTATCGGTGCCGGCATCAAACTGCCGAAGCATAAAAATATGATCATGACACTGAAAGATGCCGACAAAGAAGAAGGAATCGAGATCGCCAGAAGATTCGAGAAGATCGGATACCGCATCTACGCAACACGCGGCACCGCAAAAGTCCTGCAGGAAGCAGGCGTAAATGCGATCCGCACCAACAAGATCGAGCAGGAGTCACCGAACCTCCTCGACCTGATCCTCGGCCACAAGATCGACCTTGTCATCGATACCCCGTCCCAGGGCGTAGAGCACTCCAGAGACGGATTCCTCATCCGCAGGACAGCCATCGAGACGGGCGTTAATGTCCTGACCGCTATGGATACCGCCAGGGCACTCGTGACCAGCTTGGAGAACACCGATATCAAGAAACTGACCCTGATCGATATCGCAACCGTGAAAAATATCTAAACAAAAAGATGATTACAGGGAGCATTTTATACTCTGTACAGAAATAATTCTCTGAGCATTGCAAAATGCCGGATACAAAAGTCCAAGAACAGATGAAATGCATGATGAAGCATAAAATCGTTATGGAGACTTTGCGTATCCGGCATTTTTTTCTTTTTTTAAAATAAGTAGAAACAAAAAGATTGACAGATATCACATAAACGATTATAATAAACACAAAAACATAGAAAAAAGTAAACATAAGACTTGACTTTTAACTATGGAACTGATATTATGAAGACATAAAGAAAGTTTACCACTGACCGATATGTGGTATATAAATGGTCGGGTTGAAAGTTTACCACTGACCGATATGTGGTATATAAATGGTCGGGTTGAAAGTTGAGTCCTTTACCAGATGGTAGAGGACTTTTTATTATGCTGGTGAGGAAAATACAATAATGAAAAAATCAGGATTCTATATTATAAAAGAACAATTTTTTGAAGATATGAATGAACCATATCTTAAAGGAAATAAAAAAGAAAACAGACCACACTATTATTGCTTTGAGGATGAGAATACAGGAATTTACTGGATGATTCCACTTTCAAGTAAAATAGAAAAATATAGAAAAATCATGGAAAAAAGAGAAGCAAAAGGAAAAACTTGTGATATATTACATATCTTAAGACTGGATGATAAGAGAGAAAGTGTATTTTTGATACAAGACATGTTTCCGATTACAGAACAATACATTGAACGAGAATATAAAATAGCAAATAATCATTTAATGCTGACCAGCGAACAAAATGTAAAAGTAATAGAAAGAAAAGCAAAAAAAGTTCGAGGGATGTTAAAACGTAGAGTGAAATTTATGACAACACAGCCAGACGTAGCAAGAATGTTAGATAAGTTAAAAAAATAAGAAAAAACGGACGTTTTTGCTTACACACATACACCCACCCATTTCTCATATTTGGAATCTGAAATATGGTATAGCACAAAAATCACAGCAGGAGAGCATCATGTAGAAAAAAACACGAAAAAGAAAGGAAGATATTGCCGAAAAACTATTGAAACCGCAGAGAAACTTTGTTATAATAAAAAAGCTGAATAACAAGCAATTCATTCATACTAATTTGGCTTCTTGCATCCCCAAACTGCAAGAAGCCGCTTTGTGAAAGCAAGGCATCAGGAAGAGAAAAAAAGAAAGATATGTAAAGCAAAAAGACACGAAGAAGAACAAATTCTTTTTTCGTGTCTTTTGCTGTGGAAAAGAGATAACTTTTAATTTGGATGTTTTCAAGAAAAGAAACAAAAAGGTTGACACGCATCACATACACAAGTATAATAAACACAAACAAAATCAACATATCAAATCTTATTCGATATTCTATGCCATTCGGCAGGAAAATCCAAACATTAAAGACCTGCACGAAGCGGCAATAAACAGCAGTAATCCAGTCCTGGCAGCTTCGTGCCAAAAACAGAAGAAAAGGAGCGAGGCTTATGGGGCAAAAAGATATTACAGAAAAGGTATTGGAAGATTATAATGATGTTTTTGCAGATATCATAAATGGATTATTATTTGATGGAGTTCAGGAAATCAAACCGGAAGCTCTGGAAAATACAACCATTCATACACAGTACAAGGCTGAAGATGGCAAGGTTCATGAACTGGAGCGTGATATTGCAAAATACTGGAAAGAGGAAAAGGTAGAACTTGCAATCTGTGGGATTGAGAACCAGAGCAAGGTGGAGAAGAACATGCCGTTTCGCATCGTTGGATACGATGGGGCGGCATACCGCAGTCAGTTGCAGCAGGAAAGAAAAAAGATGCTGCCGGTAGTGACGATCGTGTTATATTTTGGGACGGACAGACATTGGAACAGCAGGAAAAAGATCAAAGAACTGATGGAAATCCCAAAAGGTGCGATTAAGGAAAACATTGACACACTGTTTATGGGCTTCACCGAGGCGGAAGCAGTTAAACTGTTTGCTAACACCTATCTTGCACTGCGTGTGGCTTACTTCAATGAACTGGACACCTATGCGGAGAGCAAAGGACTGAATACCCAACAGATTATCAACGGTGTTTGCCCTGATCCTCGTATTGGTAGCCACTACAACAATCCTAGCTTTGGATATGGTGGGTATTGCCTCCCTAAGGACACTAAACAGCTGCTGGCAAATTATGCCGATGTGCCAGAGAATCTGATTGAAGCAATTGTGGAGAGTAACCGTACTCGTAAGGATTTCATTGCAGATCGTGTTCTGAAACTGGCTGGATATTACGGCTATGATGATGACAATGAGTATGATGAGAAGCATGAAAAGGCTGTGACCATCGGTGTGTACCGTCTGACCATGAAGTCGAATTCTGACAACTTCCGTCAGAGTTCTATTCAGGGCGTTATGAAACGAATTAAGGCTAAGGGCACTTCTGTCATTATCTATGAGCCTACTTTGAAGGATGGCGATACGTTCTTTGGTAGCCTTGTAGTCAATGATTTGACTAAATTTAAAGAATTGAGTAACGCAATCATCGCAAACCGCTATGACAAGTGCTTGGATGATGTGAAAGAAAAAGTATATACGAGAGATATTTTTCAGCGAGATTAACAAGTGTGGGTTGGTAGAAAAATGGAAGAAAAGAAAAACATCAAAATATGCTTTGCGGCTTCATCTGGTGGACATTATGAGCAGCTCATGATGTTAAAACCTTTGATGGAAAAATATAATAGTTTTGTAATTACTGAAAAAACAGACTATAGTGCGGAGTCAAAAGGTGAAAAGACATATTACATGAAACAGGTCAATCGTCGAGAGAAGGATTTTATATGGAAGATGATTCAAAATGCTTGGAAATCGATTGTAATTTATAAAATAGAGAAGCCTGATGTAGTTATCTGTACAGGTGTTCTTGCGATGATACCAATTTGTTTGATTTCTAAACTTATGGGCAAGAAACTGATTTACATAGAATCCTTTGCAAAAGTTACTTCTCCGACAGAAACAGGAAAACTGCTTTATAAATTTGCAGATCAGTTTTATGTTCAGTGGAAACCAATGCTAAAGTGTTATCCTAAAGCGATTTATTTAGGAGGTATATATTAGTGAAAAGAATCTTTATCACATTAGGATCCCAAAAATTTCAATTTAATCGATTATTAAAAGCTGTGGATGAACTTTGCGAAAATAAAGAAGAAAAGGAAAGAGAGATTTTTGCACAGATTGGTTATAGTACTTACAAACCTAAACATTTTGAATACAAAAATTTTCTTAATAGAGACGAATTTTTAGAAAAGATGAGCAAAGCAGATATTGTTATTACACATGGTGGTACGGGTGCAATCATAAGTGCAGTAAAAATGAAAAAAAAAGTTATTGCTGTTACTAGAGCGTGTTTGAAAAAAATCAGAAATTGTTTATTTTAACCAAATCAATATGG
>ERZ826242.2232-NODE-2232-length-17568-cov-18.845315_pt1 | contig 17568 bp, 11 predicted proteins | sample MGYA00519871_ERZ826242 | MGnify/ENA primary metagenome ERZ826242 (study PRJEB31778, sample SAMEA3449226) | human gut metagenome | biome: human gut; feature: human-associated habitat; material: faeces | place: United Kingdom | collected 2010/2012 ...
GGGGCAGCTCGAAGCGCTCCAGCTTCAGCTTCTCCTTGCAGATCTTCCGCATCTCGGCCTCGATCTCCGTCAGATTCTCGGGGGTAAAGGCAAAGGGGGCGTCCAGATCGTAGTAAAAGCCGTTGTCGATGCTGGGGCCGATGGCCAGCTTCACCTCGGGGTGCAGGCGCTTCACCGCCTGGGCCAGAATGTGGGAGCAGGTGTGCCAATAGGTCTTGCGGTACTGCTCGTTTTCAAAGGTGTAGATGTTTTCTTCGCTCATGGGAATATCCTCCTTGTGATTGGGGCGGGATAAAAAAATCCCCACCCCTGATGTGTTCAGGGGTGAGGTAATCGTTACATTACTCCACGGTTCCACCCTGCTTACGGCTTTGCAGCCGTCGCTCGTGGTTTCTATAACGGGAAACACCCGTCCTGCTCGTCGCAGGCGGCTCAGGAGTGGTACAGGCTGCGCCGTGGGCGGGATGCTTTCAGCCGGGGCATCCCTCTCTTTGGCCGCTGGGAAACAGCTTCTTCTCCGTCATTGCTTTTGATTACCGTATTATAACGCCCTTTTTGTGCCTTGTCAACGGGTGAAATGTACCATTTTCGGGGCATCAGCCGTCTTTTTCCCTGTGATCCGCGATCACCCTCAGAAACCGCTCGCCGTACCGCGCGGCCTTCACCGCTCCGACGCCCGACACCTGCAGAAATTCCGCCATCGTGCCCGGCGCCTTCGCCGCCATATCCGCAAGCGCGGCGTTGGAAAAGACGATGTAGGCCGGGACGCTTTCCTCCCGGGCGATCTGGGCCCGGGAGGCGCGCAGCGTCTCAAACAGCGCCTCCGCCTGCGCGGAGGGCAGAGACGGCTCTCTCCGCCGCACCGTCTTTTCCTCGTTTTCCGGGCCTTGATCCAGCCTTACCGGCATCGAGACCTCTCTGCCGCCGAACAGCACCGCGGACGCGGCGGCGGTCGGCTCCAGCGTGAAGTGGTCAGGGTTCGTCTGCAAATAGCCCTCCGCCTCCAGAAAGTCCAGATAGCCGCGCACCTTCTCCGCCGGCAGCTGCCGCATCAGGCCATAGGTGGACAGCGTATCCAGTCCCAGCTGCAGAACGCGCCGGTCCCGGCTGCCGCGGAGGGTCTGGACGATCAGCGTCTTTCCCACATAATAGCCCAGATGCTCTCTGACCCGCCGCACGCAGGAAAGCGCCATCTGGGCGGCAACGGTGATATCCTCATGCTGATACATGCTTTTGCAGCTGCCGCAGTTTTCGCATGTTTTTGCATGTTTTTGGCCGAAATAATCCAGGATATAGCCCCTGAAACACCCCGTTGTCCGGCAATAACCGACCATTATCCGCAGCCGCTCATAGTCCCGCCGGCGGATACGCTCCTGCGCCTCCTGATCCAGCTCCTCGCTGCCGCTGTTTTGAATGAGAAATTTCACCGTCTCCACATCCCCCGTGGAAAAGAGCAGAATACAGTCCGCCGGTTCTCCGTCGCGGCCCGCGCGGCCCGCCTCCTGATAGTAGGCCTCTAGGCTTTTGGGCATATTGTAATGGATCACATAGCCGACATTGGACTTGTCGATGCCCATGCCGAAGGCATTGGTGGCGACGATCACGCTTTTGCGGTCAAACTGGAAATCCTCCTGGCTGCGGCGGCGGGCATCATCCTCCATCCCCGCGTGATAGCATACCGCGGAGATGCCCGCTTCGCACAGGGCTTCACAGACACTTTCGGCAGAGGCCCGGGTGGCGCAGTACACGATCCCGGTCTTATCCCGGCGTTGGCGAAGCAGGGTGAGGAGGGCGGACAGCTTATTCTTCGGGCGCTGTACGTCAAAGAACAGGTTGGGGCGGTCAAAGCCCGTCACACAGCTGACCGGCGCGTCCAGGTCCAGCAGCCGGACGATGTCGCGCTGTACATCCACGGTGGCCGTTGCGGTAAAGGCCGCGACCACGGGCCGGTGCGGCAGGGAGGCCACGAAGTCCGAGATCTTCAGGTAGCTGGGGCGGAAATTCTGTCCCCATTGAGAGATACAGTGGGCCTCATCCACCGCCGCCAGGGAGATATCCATTTCCCGGACAAGCGACGCAAAGCCCTCTGTGTCCAGCCGTTCCGGCGCGACATACAGCAGCTTGTAAGCCCCCTGCCGCGTCCGGCGGTATACCTGCCGCAGCTCCTCCAGGGACAGCGTGCTGTTGATATACGCGGCGGGTATGCCGGAGCGCTCCAGCGCGGCCACCTGATCCTTCATCAGCGAGATCAGCGGCGAAATGACCAGCGTCACACCGGGGAGCAGCAAGGCGGGGATCTGGTAGCACAGGGACTTTCCGCCGCCGGTGGGCATAATGCCCAGCGCGTCCCGGCCGGACAGGATGGCGTCGATCAGCGTCTCCTGGCCCTGGCGGAACGCGGTATGACCAAAGTACGTTTTCAGCACGGAATACTTGTCCATCATTTCCTCCCCCGGCGGATCACACGGCCCGCGTCAGCTTCTTGTCCTATACATTTTCGTCCTCACAAATCGAAAGCAGCCGGTCAGATCCCGATTTTTCTCAAAAACGTTTCCACCAGATCCATATAGCACTCTGACTGAACGATGAAGCCTACATGCCCGCCCGGAGCATTAAGGATCTCTGCATCCAGTTTTCGGAACAGCTCCGCCAGACGGTCCTGGTCCTCTTTTTTGAAAATGTCTTTCTCCGGAAGAAGGACTTGTATTTTCCCCCGCAGATACTCGAAATCGCTTTCCTTGAACAGCGGATAGTCCTTCAGCATATATACACACTTGAAGCTGTGGATAAACCGCTGCTTATAGTGCAGGTCAGAGGCCACGGTTTCATAGAACCCTCTGCCATATTTCCGATCCTCTTCCGATTCACATTCCAAGAATCCCGTGCTCTTTTTCAGCAGCAAATTCATCTCCGTTTTCGCCGGAACCAGCTTCAGCAAAAGAAGGAGCAGCGGCGTCGAAAAGCGCTTCTTTTGGATGTCTCTGACATAATCAGAATCCACCGTCAGGGTGGTCGTCAGGATCATGGTCAAAACGGCTTCCGGATGTCTTTTCGCAAAGATCTGGGCATATACACCGCCGTCACTTGCACCGATCAGGATCACTTTTTCAATGGACAGCGCCTTCAGCAGCTTTGCGGCAAAGTCGATCTGTTCGTCGGCGCCGGCAGTATGGAACGGATATTCATAAATCAGAAATCTGTATTTCTTCCCCAGCCTTTCGGCATACGGCATCCACATTTCCTGCATCTCTAACCCGTTGAAAAAGAGAATGACCGGTGCGCCATCCCGGCCGCCATACTGGTATCTTACCTTTACACCGTCAACGACCGCTGTTTGATACGGGACCTTCTTCAAAAAGGCATCATGCTCTTTTTTGAAATCTCTGCTGTCATTCATGATCGGCATCCTCCCAACTTCCGATTTGCCAAGCTTTTTTATAAATTATAGCACGGCATTGTGAACAAATCCATTAAAAGCCGATATCTTATCTTAATGTCCACTGAATAATAGAAAAAGCCTTATATTTCAATCCATAGAATCCAATCCGTGGTACAATAGGAGCAAGAGAACTGGCAAAAATCCCGCAAAAACCTTGCACCTGGAGGGCAACCATGTATCGTTACAGCAATGGCCAGATCAGCCTGGCGGATTTCAAACAGCCGGTGGGCATGAATCTGAAGGAAAGCAACCGTTGGGTAAAGAAAGCCCAGACGATCCCCTGGCTGGAGATCGAGAAGCGCTACGCCGCCCTATTCACAAACCGGAAAGGCAATGTAGCCAAGCCGCTGCGTCTGGCCTTGGGGGCCTGCATCATTCGGGCGGAGTATGGCTATTCTGACGAGGAAACCGCGCTTCAGATTCAGGAAACCCCATATCTTCAGTATTTCTGCGGGTATCCTGGCTATGATGACGAAAAGCTGCCCTTTGATCCGTCCTTGATGGTGTATTTCCGCAAGCGCCTGACCCTGGAAGTGCTGGGTGAGATCAATGAGATGATCGTGCGGGACGCAAAGGAGCGTCAGGTTAAAGAAGCCGAATCAAAGGATGACGATGATGATTCTGACGGCCAGCCGGGAACCGGCGGAAACAGCGGCATGATGATCGTGGACGCCACCTGCGCCGTCCAATATCCGTTATCCTCAGGATGTTTCCCTGCTCAACGAGGCCAGGGAGAACACCGAAACGCTTTTGGACGTTCTTCACGATCCCGCGGACGGAAAGAAGCCTCGAACCTACCGCAAACGCGCCCGGAAAGATTACCTGAAATACACAAGATGCCGTAAACACACCGCGAAAATGACCCGCAAAGCCATTGGGAAGCAGCTGGCTTACCTCCGGCGTGACCTGAATGCCATCGATGGAAAACTGTCCCTCGGAAAAAATCTGCCCCCTCGCCAGACGGAACGTTTGAGCACGATCCGCGCCGTCTATGAGCAGCAGAAGTACATGTACGATAACCGTACCCACAGCGTACCTGACCGGATCGTCAGCGTAAGCCAGCCCTTTGTTCGGCCCATTGTGCGGGGAAAAGCGGGAAAGCCGGTGGAGTTTGGCGCAAAGCTGGACATCAGTGTCGTTGACGGATGGACGCGGCTGGAGTGCTGTTCTTTTGACGCCTACAATGAGGCGGGAAATCTGCGGGAAATGGCAGAGCGGTTCCGAGCGCGAGAGGGGCATTACCCCAGCCGGATCCTGGCGGACAAAATCTACCGAAACCGGGAGAATCTCAGCTATTGCAAGGCGCATGGAATCCGTCTTTCCGGCCCAGTTCTGGGGCGGCCCAAGAAGGGTGAAACCAGAGACAAGGCTCAGGACTATCGGGATGAGTGCGAGCGCGTGGAAGTGGAGCGCAGATTCAGTCTGGCGAAGCGTAAATGTGGCATGGGGCTGGTCACTGCAAAGCTGCGGGAGACTGCGGCCCATGTGATCGCCATGTCCGTTCTGGTGCTGAATCTCCGCAAGATTCAGCGCGCTCTTTTGAGAATGTTCGCATATCTTCTGGAGATTCTGGCTCCGAAGAAAAATTGGGCACTTGTTCAGTGGACATTATATTATATGAAATAAATTTTACGGCTGTGCAGGCATATTTCCAACACCGTGCTATACTGTACGGGAAATTGAGAGTACCATCCGTTCAAGGAGGTGTGCATGGCAAAACCGATGTAAACATCTCACCGGAAACCATGCTGGACGGAAGTCTGACCTTGCTGATGCTGGGAGAAAATCAAAAGCTGGAAAATACTTCCACCTGTAAGAATCTGTACAGGTACAATTCTCAACGTCCTTTAGCAGGCGTCCTTCTTGACAATGTGAAAAGAATGGTGTATCCTTCGTTCAAAGGGAGTAGCTTGCACAGCTTTGTGTATCCGTTGGCGTCAGTACGGGTCGTTTGGCTCCGCTGCGGATTGAAATGGCGAGACTTTTGTATCAATGTGAAGGCATTGACGCAAAAGGGCTCGCCTTTTTTGCGTCCGCCGAAAGGAGACACAGTACATGAAGCAGGAAAAGAACATTTGGGAACAGTCCCGCGTGGAGTTGTTCCAGAAACTGGATTGCCGGGAGATCGGCCTATCGCAGGAGGATGCGGCGGATCGTCTGGCAAAATACGGAGCCAATGAACTGCACGCCGGCAAGCAAAAGAGTGTTTTGCAGATCTTTCTGGGGCAGTTTGCGGATTTTCTGGTGTTGATCCTCATCCTGGCCGCCGTCATCTCCGCCTGCATGGGGGACGTGGAGAGCATGATCGTCATTCTGGCGGTCATCACCATGAACGCAATTCTGGGCACCGTTCAGACCGTCAAGGCCTCCGCATCGCTGGACAGCCTGAAGCAGATGTCCGCTCCCACCGCCAAGGTGCTGCGGGACGGTCAGATCGTACAGATCCCCGGTCGAGAGGTGGTTCCCGGTGATGTGGTCATATTGGAGGCGGGAGATTCCGTCTGTGCCGACGGACGCCTGTTGGAATGTGCCAGCCTGAAGTGCGCGGAGAGTGCCCTCACCGGCGAAAGCCTGCCGGTGGAAAAGGATACGGAGCCGCTCAGTGGGGAAACGGCCTTGGGCGACAGGAAGAACATGGTGTTCTCCGGCAGCTTCGTCACCTATGGACGGGGCCGCTTTCTTGTGACGGCCACCGGCATGGACACGGAAATGGGCAAGATCGCCCAGCTTCTGAAAAACACGGAGGAGCGGAAAACGCCGCTTCAGGTCAGTCTGGACCAGTTCGGCAGAAAGCTGTCGATCATCATTCTGGTGATCTGCGCAGTGCTGTTTGGCGTCAGTGTGCTGTGGCGGCACGAAAACGTGATGAACGCCTTTCTCTTCGCCGTGGCGCTGGCGGTGGCCGCTATCCCGGAGGCCCTCAGTTCCATCGTGACCATCGTGCTGTCCTTCGGCACCCGGAAAATGGCCAAGGAAAACGCCATCATCCGCCATTTGCAGGCGGTGGAGGGGCTTGGCAGCGTGTCGGTCATCTGCTCGGATAAGACGGGTACGCTGACCCAGAACCGTATGACGGTGCGCAAGCTCTACACCGGAGGCGAGGTGATCGACGCCAAGGACGCGGACTTCCGGGACCCGTTACAGGAGCCGTTGCTGCGGACGGCTCTGCTGTGCAGCGATGCGGTCATCAGCGGGGATACGGAGATCGGCGACCCCACGGAAACGGCACTGGTGCGGCTGGGGGAGACCAACGGCTTTGACGAGGATCTCGTCCGGAACCGCTGGCCCCGTCTGACAGAGATCCCCTTCGATTCCGACCGGAAAATGATGTCCACGGTCCACAAGTTGGCGGGTGGCCTGATGCTGGTCACCAAGGGCGCGACGGATGTGCTGCTGGACCGCTGCGTGGTGACGCCGGAGGAACGGGCGAGGATCGAACAGGTCAACGAACAGTTTTCCAACGAGGGCCTGCGGGTGCTGGCCTTCGCCTGCCGCAGCGTGGACGGCCCGGCCATCACTCTGGCGGATGAAAACAGCCTGACCTTCCTCGGCCTCATCGCCATGATGGACCCGCCCCGTGAGGAATCCAAGGCGGCGGTGGCGGAGTGCATCCGCGCTGGTATCCGTCCTATTATGATCACCGGCGACCACAAAATCACGGCGGCGGCCATTGCCCGTGAGATCGGCATTTTGCGGGACGGCACGGAGGCCGTGGAGGGCGCGGTCATCGACGGCATGAGCGACGAGGAATTGCAGGACTTCGTGCCGAAGGTCAGTGTCTACGCCCGTGTGTCCCCGGAGCATAAGATCCGCATCGTCCGGGCGTGGCAGCAGCGGGGCAATCTGGTAGCCATGACTGGAGACGGCGTCAATGACGCTCCCGCCCTAAAGCAGGCGGACATCGGCGTGGCTATGGGCATCACGGGAACGGAGGTGGCCAAGGATGCCGCCGGTATGGTGCTGGCGGATGATAACTTCGCCACCATCGTAAAGGCCGTGAAGAATGGCCGGAACGTGTACGCCAACATCAAGCGGGCCATTCAATTTCTGCTCTCCGGCAATACGGCGGGCATTTTGACGGTGCTCTACGCCTCTCTGATGGGACTGCCCGTGCCCTTCGCGGCAGTGCACCTGCTGTTCATCAACCTGCTGACGGACTCTCTACCCGCCATCGCCCTTGGCATGGAGCCACACACCAACGAGGTCATGTCGGAAAAGCCCCGGCCCCGGAACGAAGGCATCCTGACAAAGCCCTTCCTTTATAGCGTGGGCGTCGAGGGACTGGTCATCGCCGCCGCCACCGTCACGGCCTTCTATCTGGGGCTGAACGCCGGCGGTGCCGCTGCTGGACAGACCATGGCCTTCTCCACCCTGTGCCTGAGCCGACTGTTCCACGGATTTAGCTGCAAATCCCAGCATCCGGTGCTGCTTACCCGGCACTTCTGGAACAATCGTGCCCTGTTGGGGGCCTTTACCATCGGCGCTCTGCTGCTGGGGCTGGTGCTGCTGGTTCCTGCGCTGGAACCGCTGTTCGCCGTGGCACCCCTGTCCATTGGGATGGTGGGTGCCATTGTGGGACTGGCGTTTGGCTCTATGCTGGTGATTCAGCTTCTGAAATGGATCCGGCGGTAAACGAGCAATATTATTTGCTGGTCGCCGCGAAGCTGCGGGAGACCGCGGCTCATGTGATCGCCATGTCCGTTCTGGTGCTGAATCTCCGCAAGATCCAGCGTGCTCTTTTGAGAATGCTCGCATATCTTCTGGAGATTCTGGCTCAGAACAAAAATTGGGCACTTGTTCAGTGGACATTAGTTAGACCGCTTGAGACTGGTGTCGTAGGTCACAAAAGTTACATTTTGTTGTTCAGTTATTCATCTATCTTTCGTGTGCAGATGAAATTCTACTGTTTTTGAGCATTAAACGAGCTTTGAGCTTGTAGCAAGGCTCAAAAAACCAGCCCCGCAGCAGGGGGAAAATTTAGATACTCGATTAATCCGCCAAGCTGATCTGGCCATTGCTGTAACGATACATAGTTGCCCTCCAGGTACAAGGTTTTTGCTGGATTTTTGCCAGTTCTCTTGCTCCAATTATACCACAGATTGGCCTCTATGGATTGAAATATAAGGCTTTTTCTTTTATTCAGTGCACATTAACTTAATTCGTCGAATATAAAATGAAAAGCACGCACTTTATTGCTTGTTTCGGTTGGATGGCTTAGGCTTGTCAGGGATCGCCACATCCGCCTTGGGTGGGTGACCCCTGCGAGCCCCAACCGATTTCTCTGTTTTCTGGTTTTCAGTCATAGTCTTTTCTGCTTTCGGCGGGCTGCCACGGCACAGCTTTTTCAGCTTCTATAATTGGAAGGAACATGGCTTTTCGCTGAATGGAAGGCGAAACTGACCCAAATCGGGGCGGTCTGTATTATTGCAATAATCATTTCAAAATTATCTTGACAAAATTTATCGAGATTGATATGATGGCAGTACAAGCAAGCGAAAAGAGGATGCGGGACATGATCATCACCAAAGAGACGGACTACGCGCTGCGCATTTTGCGGGTGCTGCTGGACGGGGAGAAACATTCGGTGGCCGAGATGTCGGAAACGGAGCTGATCCCTACTCAGTTTGCCTACCAGATCCTGCGCAAGCTCTCCGCCGGTAATTTGGTGCGGGTGAGCCGCGGCGCTCTCGGCGGCTGCGAACTGTCCTGTGACCTGGACGCGACCTCCCTCTACGATCTCATGGGGGTCATGGGGGAACGGGGCGTTCTGTGCGCCTGCATGGAGCCGGGATTTGAGTGCCGCTGGCAGGACAAGCATGGGCGGTGCGCCATCCACTGTCAGCTGGCGGCCTTGCAGCGAAAGCAGGACGAGGCGTTCTGTGCCGTGAGCCTGCGCAGGCTGCTGACCGGCGGATCCGATCCCCAAGATACAAGCGAGCTGTAAAATTTTAAGAGGAGGTACCCGTATGCTGTTTCAAACCACGGCGGCGCACGAAGAGCTGCGCGCGAAGATCCGGAGCTTTGCGGAGGAGGAGATCAAGCCCCTCGCGTTTATGATGGATCAGAACAATGAGTTTCCCGAGGAGGCTGTCAAGAAGCTGGGTAAGCTGGGCTGGATGGGCATTCCCTTCCCCAAGGAGTACGGCGGCGCCGGCCTGGACGCCCTGAGCTACGCCATCGCGGTGGAGGAGCTGGCCCGTGTGGACGGCGGTGCGGGCGTCATCCTCTCCGCCCACGTCTCCCTCGGCTCATGGCCTATTTTCGCCTACGGCACCGAGGAGCAGAAGAAGAAATATCTGGTTCCGCTGGCCAAGGGCGAGAAGATCGGCGCCTTCGGTCTCACGGAGCCCAACGCCGGATCCGACGCCGGCGGCACGGAGACTACGGCGCTGGATAAGGGGGACTACTACCTCCTTAACGGCGGCAAGATCTTCATCACCAACGCTCCTAAGGCGGACACCTATGTGGTTTTCGCCGTCACAACGCCGGACATCGGCACCCGGGGTATCTCCGCCTTCATCGTGGAAAAGGGCTGGAAGGGCTTTGAGTTCGGCGACCACTATGACAAGATGGGTATTCGCTCATCCTCCACAGCGGAACTGATTTTCAACGACGTGAAGGTCCCCAAGGAAAACCTGTTGGGCAAGGAGGGCGAGGGCTTCAAGATTGCCATGTCCACGCTGGACGGCGGACGCATCGGCATCGCCGCGCAGGCCTTGGGCATCGCCCAGGGCGCGTTTGAGCACGCGCTGAGCTATTCCAAGGAGCGTATTCAGTTTGGAAAGCCCATCGCGGCCCAGCAGAGCATCGCCTTCAAGCTGGCGGATATGGCCACCAAGCTGCGCTGCGCCCGGTTCCTCATCTACTCCGCGGCGGAGCTGAAGGAGCAGCACGCGCCTTACGGCATGGAGTCCGCCATGGCGAAGATGTATGCCTCGGACATCGCGCTGGAGGTCACCAACGATGCCTTGCAGATCCACGGCGGCAGCGGCTTCCTCAAGGGCATGGAGGTGGAACGGGCCTACCGCGACGCCAAGATCACCACCATCTACGAGGGCACCAACGAGATTCAGCGGGTGGTCATCGCCTCCCATCTCATCGGCAGACTGGGCAAGAGCTCTGGCGGTGAGAGTCGTTCGGCGGCCAAGAAACCCGCGCCCATCACCGGCATTCGCAAAAAGACCATCTTCCGGGAGGGGGATGCTGCCCAGCAGGTGGCCGACCTTGTGGCGGCGCTGAAGAAGGATGGTCACGACTTCTCCGTGGGCATACCCATGGATACGCCCATCCCGCAGGCGGAGCGGGTGGTCTCCGCGGGCAAGGGCATCGGGGAGAAAAAGAACATGAAACTGGTAGAGGCGCTGGCCAAGGCCGCCGGCGCGGCCATCGGTTCCTCCCGTCCTGTGGCGGAGACCCTCAAATATCTGCCGCTGAACCGCTATGTGGGTATGTCCGGTCAGAAGTTCACCGGCAATCTGTATATCGCCTGTGGCATCTCCGGCGCATCCCAGCACCTTAAGGGCATCAAGGACGCCTCCACCATCGTGGCCATCAATAAGAACGGTAACGCGCCTATCTTCAAGAACTGCGACTACGGCATCGTGGGCGATGTGGAGGAGATCCTGCCCCTGCTCACTGCTGCGCTGGATAGCGGCGAAAAGCTGCCCGCGCCGCCCATGGTAAAGATGAAGCGGCCCACGCCGCCGAAGCCCGCCCCCATCGGCGACCGCTACGTCTGCAGCGGCTGCGGCTACGAGTATGTGCCGGAGTTGGGCGACGAGGACGGCGAGATCGCGCCCGGTACGCTCTTTGAGCAGCTTCCCGCCGAGTGGGTGTGTCCCGAGTGCGCGGAGACGAAGGATCAATTTGTAAAGGCTTGAGCCGTGAAGGAGGTAAGATAAGATGTATTGCGTGCGTAAAGTAACGAACGACCTCTACTGGGTGGGCGCCAACGACCATCGCCTGGCCCTGTTTGAAAACTGCTTCCCCATTCCCCGGGGCGTAAGCTACAACTCCTACTGCCTGCTGGATGAAAAGACGGTGCTCTTTGACACGGTGGACTGGTCTGCCTGCCGCCAGCTTTTGGAAAATCTGGCGTATGTGCTGGATGGCCGCGAACTGGACTACCTGCTGGTCAACCATCTGGAGCCGGATCACGCCGCCTGCATCGAGGAGATCCTGCTGCGCCATCCCAAGGTGAAACTGATCTCCAACGAGAAGGCATTCATGCTCATGCGGCAGTTCGGCTTCCATGTGGACGGACATGAGTGCATCGAGGTGAAGGAGGGTGACACCTTCTCCTTCGGCAAGCACACCGTCACCTTTGTGGGCGCGCCTATGGTTCACTGGCCGGAGGCCATGGTGACCCTCGACGTCACCGACGGCGTCCTCTTTTCCGCCGACGCCTTCGGAACCTTCGGCGCGCTGGACGGCAAGCTGTTCGCCGACGAGGTGGACTTCGAGCGGGACTGGCTGGACGACGCCCGCCGCTACCTCACCAACATCGTGGGCAAGTACGGCCCCCACATCCAGCTCCTGCTGAAAAAGGCCGGCGGCGTTTTGGATCAGATCAAGTACATCTGCCCGCTCCACGGCCCCGTGTGGCGCAAGGATCTGGGCTGGTTCATCGAAAAGTACGACACATGGAGCCGCTATGCCCCTGAGACCCAGGGCGTGCTCATCGTCTACGCCTCTATGTACGGCAACACGGAGAACGCGGCGCAGGCGCTGGCGGCGTCGCTCTGCGATAAGGGTATGAGCAATGTGGCGATGTACGATGTGTCCTCCACTCATGTCTCCCAGCTGATCTCCGAGGCGTTTAAGTACAGTCACATTGTCCTGGCCTCTGTGACCTACAACCTCGGCATCTACCCCGCCATGCATGACTTCCTCATGGATATGAAGGCACTGAATCTGCAAAACCGCACCTTTGCCATCATTGAAAACGGCTCATGGGCGGTGAAGTCCGGTGACCTCATGCAGAAATTCGTCAACGATGAGCTTAAGAACATGACGGTGCTCAACGAGCGGCTCAGCCTCGCCTCGTCCATGGGCACGGACAAGCGCACTGAGCTGGAAGCACTGGCGGACGCCATTCTGGAATCTATGAAGTGACTGGCAGGGAAGCCAAAACCAAGACAACAGACAACAAACAGCCCCGCCGCGTCGGCTGCAGAAAAACCGGCTTTCAAAAACAGAGCGGGCAAGCGTGATACTGCGCTTGCCCGCTCTTTGCCCAAAAGGACATGAGAAGTGACCGGAGAAGATGAGAGGATCGAAATGGAGATCAGAAAACGAAACGGGAAGTCTGTTCCCTTTCAACAGGAGAAAATTTTCAACGCCATGAAAAAAGCGTTTGATGGACAGGGACGGGAGATTGGGAGCAGAGAGCTGAATGAGATCCTCGCCGCCGTTCTTGACAACCTCGCCGCCGCAGCGCCGCTCACCGTGGAGCGTGTGCAGGACGAGGTGGAGCGGACGCTCATGGAGCGCGGATACTATGAGGTGGCAAAGGCGTACATCCTCTATCGCGAAAAGCGGTCTGCGCTGCGCCGCGTCCGGCATACCATCGCGCAGACGGTGGGGGATGACTCGCTTGACGAGGTGCTGCGCCGCATCCAGATGGATTTTACCGAGGAAGTCTACTCCCTCGCGGCGCTTCAAATGAAGTTTGAGAGCTTCTGTCGCCCGGGCATGACGGAGGATGAGCGGGCTGAGGCACTGACCAAGGCAGCGGTAGAGCTGACTACGGCAGAGGCACCCAAGTGGGAGTTCATCGCGGCGCGGCTTCTGAACCACTCCTTTCGCTGTCGCAACGCACAGGAATGGGAGGGGCGCGGCGTCGGCGACCTCTATGGCAGGCTTCGCTATCTGACGGATAAGGGACTCTACGGTGACTATATCCTTGCCCACTATACCCACGAGGAGATCGCCATGGCGGAGGACTTTCTCTGCCCGGAACGGGACGAGCTGTTCACCTACTCCGGCCTTGACCTGCTGCTCAAACGCTATGTGATCCAGTCACGCAGCCGCGTGCCGCTGGAAACACCGCAGGAGATGTTTTTGGGTATCGCGCTGCATCTTGCTATGAACGAAGGCTCTGACCGCATGGGGTGGGTAAAGCGCTTTTACGATATGCTCAGCCGTATGGAGGTCACGATGGCGACACCTACCATGTCTAACGCGCGAAAGCCCTACCATCAGCTTTCAAGCTGCTTTGTGGACACTGTGCCGGACAGTCTGGACGGCATCTACCGCTCGCTGGACAACTTCGCAAAGGTCTCTAAATTCGGCGGTGGAATGGGGATGTACTTCGGTAAGGTGCGCGCTGCAGGCAGCACCATCCGCGGCTTTCAAGGGGCGGCGGGCGGTGTTATCCGCTGGATCCGGCTGGTCAACGACACCGCCGTGGCGGTGGATCAGTTGGGGATGCGGCAGGGCGCTGTGGCGGTTTACTTAGACGCATGGCACCGGGATCTGCCGGAATTCCTTCAACTGCGCACCAACAACGGCGACGACCGCATGAAGGCGCATGATGTGTTTCCCGCCGTGTGCTATCCGGATCTCTTCTGGCGACTGGCGGAGGAGAACATAGACGCGCCGTGGCATCTCATGTGTCCGCATGAGATCCTCACGGTCAAGGGCTACGCACTGGAGGATTACTGGGGTACGGAATGGGAGAAGCGGTATCTGGACTGCGTCAATGACCCGCGCATCGAAAAGCGCAGCGTCACCGTCAAGGACATCGTGCGGCTGGTGCTTCGCTCGGCAGTGGAGACCGGCACGCCCTTCGCCTTCAACCGCGACAGCGTAAATCGTATGAACCCAAACGGCCACACGGGAATGATCTATTGCTCCAATCTCTGCACGGAGATCGCGCAGAACATGGCGCCCATCGAGCATATCAGCACTGAGGTGCACACGGAGAACGGCGACACAGTGGTGGTGACGGCCACACGCCCAGGTGAGTTTGTGGTCTGCAACCTGGCGAGTCTGTCTCTCGGTAATCTGCCGGTGGAGGACGAGGCCTATATGGAACGCACGGTGGAAACGGCCATCCGCGCACTGGATAATGTGATCGACCTCAACTTCTACCCGTTGGAATACGCGCGGCTTACCAATCAGAAGTACCGCAGCATCGGCCTGGGCGTCAGCGGCTACCACCACATGCTGGCAAAGCGCGGCATCCGCTGGGAGAGCGATGAGCACCTTGCCTTCACCGACGCGGTGTTCGAGCACATCAACTACGCCGCCGTCAAGGCGGACGCAGCACTGGCACGGGAAAAGGGTCGTTACGCGCTCTTTGAGGGCAGCGACTGGCAGACGGGCGCGTATTTTGAAAAGCGGGGTTATACCTCCGAAAAGTGGCGGGCGCTTGCGGAAACGGTGGCGGTGCAGGGAATGCGCAACGCCTATCTGCTGGCGGTCGCACCGACCTCCAGCACATCTATCCTCTCCGGCACGTCGGCGGGCATCGATCCAATTATGAAGAAATTCTTCTTAGAGGAGAAAAAGGGCAGCATGCTGCCCCGCGTTGCCCCGGAGCTTTCTATGGATACATGGTGGTACTATAAGGCGGCGCATCTGATCGACCAAAGCTGGTCGGTGCGCGCCGCGGGCCTTCGCCAGAGACATATTGACCAGGCGCAGAGCATGAATCTCTATATCACCAATGACTATTCCATGCGTCAGGTGCTCAGACTGTATTTAGAGGCGTGGAGGGTCGGCGTCAAGACCATTTACTATGTCCGCAGCAAGGCCCTTGAGGTCGAGGACTGCGAAAGCTGCTCGTCATAAGGAGGATAGCATGACGGAACTGAAGAAAAAGCCCCTCTTTAACCCGGAGGGCGACCCTGATGTGCGCCTGCGGCGCATGATCGGCGGCAATACCACCAACCTCAACGACTTCAACAATATGAAGTACGCTTGGGTCAGCGACTGGTACCGGCAGGCCATGAACAACTTTTGGATCCCTGAGGAGATCAATCTCTCGCAGGATGTGAAGGACTATCCCCGCCTGCTGTCAGCCGAGCGCAGCGCCTACGATAAAATTCTGAGTTTTCTTGTCTTTTTGGATTCCATTCAGACAGCGAACCTGCCTAATATCGGCGCCTACATTACCGCCAACGAGGTCAATCTCTGCCTGTCCATTCAGGCGTTTCAGGAGTGTGTCCACTCACAGAGCTACAGCTATATGCTCGACACCATCTGCTCTCCTGTGGAGCGCAATGACATCCTCTACCAATGGAAAACGGACGAGCATCTGCTGCGCCGCAACACCTTCATTGGGGACTGCTACAACGAGTTTCAGGAGCGGAAGGACGCTCCCACGCTGCTGCGCGTGATGATGGCGAACTATATTTTGGAGGGCATCTATTTTTACAGCGGCTTTATGTTCTTCTACAATCTCTCCCGAAATGGGAAGATGTCCGGTTCGGCGCAGGAGATCCGCTACATCAACCGCGACGAGAACACGCACTTGTGGCTGTTCCGCAATATCATCACGGAGCTGCAAAAGGAGCAGCCGGAGTTGTTCACCGCCGAGAGCGTACAAGCGCTGCGCGAGATGATGCGTGAGGGCGTGGAGCAGGAGATCGCATGGGGGCATTATGTGATCGGCGACGACATCCCGGGGTTGAACCGGCAGATGATCAGCGATTACATCCGCTATCTCGGCAATCTTCGCTGGACGAGCCTTGGCTATCCCGCATTGTATCCGGGCTTTGAGAGCGAACCGGAGAGCATGGAATGGGTCAGCCAGTACGCCGACGCCAACATGGTCAAGACCGATTTCTTTGAGGCACGCAGTACCGCCTACGCCAAGAGCACCGCACTGATAGACGATTTATAAGAAAACCAAAGACATCAGAATAGGAGGATACTACTATGAATTACAGCGCTATGATTCAAAATCGCAGATCCGTTCACGCATTCCGCGAAAAGGAAGTTCCGAGCGAGGCTATCGGCCAGCTCCGATCCTACTATGAAAAGACCTGCCCCCGTCTTGTCCCGGAGATTGCAACGGAGTTGATCGTCTTGGACAAGAATGCACAGCCGGCGCTGGAGAGCTCAGCGGGCTATAAGCAATTTCTCATTGGAGCACCGCACTACCTGCTCCTTATGTCTGCCCCGCATTCCTATGCGGCCATCAACGCCGGCTACATGATGGAAGATCTCGTCCTCAAGCTGACTGAGTTGGACATTGACACCTGCTGGATGACCTTCACCGACAGCGACAAAATCAAAAAGGCACTGTCTCTCACCACCCCGTTAGAGGTGGCGGCAATCGTTGCCTTTGGCTACGGGGAAAAGACCGCAAAAAAGCTGCGGCTGAATATCCTAAGTATGTCTCAGATCGATGTGCGGGCCGAGCAGCAGTACTACGCGCCCAAAAAGGGCGTGCATGATTTGGTTCACATGGGGAGCTGGAGCAACAAGTCTGGGCTTGACGAGATGATGGACTTCTACGACGATATGCTCTGGCAGTCCTTCTACGCCGCTTCGCTCTCCCCCAGCTATCTCAACCGTCAGCCCTATGGCTTCCTTGTGCAGGATCACAGCATCTATTTGGTGCAGCAGGAGGATGCCTACACCGATAATTTGGATGCCGCATTGGATCTCGGTATTGTCATGCTCCACTTCTCCGCCGTCGCCTCCCAGTGGGCGGGGCAGGTACGCTGGGAACTTTCACCTGCTGCGCCCAACGGCCTGCCGGAAGGACTTCGCTCCGCTGCGGTGTACCACATGTAACGACTCTGGGGGAAGCAAGGCAACGGTAAAATGCGCGACCGTCGATCCGCAGTTGAGCGTATGTTCCATTAGAAAAGAAGAACCTATCAGTCAGAGTCTGAGTAAGGAAAATAGGAGGTATTTTTTATATGGCTATCCGAACGGTAACAGATGCCATCCGCTATGTAGGGGTGGATGATAACACATTGGCACTCTTTGAAAACCAGTACCCCGTCCAGCCTATGGGAGTGAGCTACAACTCCTATGTCATTCTGGACGAGAAAATCGCCGTGATGGACAGCGTGGACGCACGGGCGGCGGAGGAATGGCTTTCCAATGTGGCGCGGGTGTTGGAGGGGCGCAGCCCCGACTATCTTGTGGTCACACACATGGAGCCGGAT
>ERZ826242.2242-NODE-2242-length-17515-cov-616.632990_pt1 | contig 17515 bp, 9 predicted proteins | sample MGYA00519871_ERZ826242 | MGnify/ENA primary metagenome ERZ826242 (study PRJEB31778, sample SAMEA3449226) | human gut metagenome | biome: human gut; feature: human-associated habitat; material: faeces | place: United Kingdom | collected 2010/2012 ...
TTTAGTGCAAATATATGATTTTATATAAAAAGAAGAAAATGCACTGCCTTGTATCCGGTTTGAGAGAAATAGGATACAAGGTTTTTTGTTTTATGACGGTTTGGATAAGAGACGGGAAAACGACTCTGAACGTAACCGCCTGACCGTCAGGGGTGGGACAACAAATCTTGAATTAAAACTACGCCTATGAATAGTCTCCGTTTTCCTTAATATTAAGACCATTTTCAATGATCTTACTCATTATATTATTTATATTATTTTATATACTTTACCATTTATTCATATAATTGTTTACAGTGAATGAACTTAACGACCGAAGGGAGTTAAGTGAGTGAACGGATTGACAAATTACTTTTTCCGTCATTGTATTGTTCGCCTAATTGTGTTAAAAGATTGAGTATCGTGACCGAAGGGAACGATGCGAAAGAACTTATAATATTTAAAAACGACTGAACCTATCGACTGAAGGGAGATAGGTGATGGAGTGACGTTAATAATTATATTAGATAGCCAGTGGAGAATTAGGCAGGCTGGTAGGCGAGACGAGCGTCCATGCCCGTCAGGACAGTGGAAGTACGTAGGTCTGTTCTGTTAAACCAAGACGATGATAGTTCCATCCTTCACGAAATTGCACAAAAAAGCCGGATTATCTTGATATCGTTCTTCAACCTTCGGTATCCGCATAACGAGTCTCAAATCCGGCTTCGCTTTATTAATGAAGAAAAAAAATACCTCTTGTTCTAATTTTCGGTGACGCCTTTAATGCGAAGCTGTATATTGGGAAGCACGGCATTAATCAAAGCCATTTTCTTCTCCTCTTCGCTTTCTTTTTCATGCTGTCTATACATCATATTATAATCACTGTCATCACCATCCTTTTTCCCGTCTAACGTCAGTAAATGATTTATGATGTCTTTACCATACGTTTCAGTCCATGTACGGAATCTCTCTTCCTCGGACTGTCTCTCCTGGGACGGAGCTTCCGGGTTAGGGAGGGCGGCTGCCACTTCTACCTCTGGAAGTGTTACCGATGCTGCTATTTCTCCATCATCTCCGAATCCCATTTGACCATACGAAGATACGGAATTTTCTTCAATATCCAAACCAAGATTTTTAGCAACCTCCATAGCATAGTTATAACGGTCATCGTTTCTTATAACACTCTTATGAGGACGTCCTGCTCCTTGGTTCCAAGCTACTACTGCATCCTTAAGGTTATCGGCGTTCATAAAATCCTGCCGGCTGTAGTTGTAATATCCTGGTCCTTCTTTTCCTTTTCTTGTGTATAAGAAATTAGAATATCCGGTTTTCCCTTCGTATTCGTCAGCCAAAAACTCAAGTTGGTCTTTGAATGTGGGTGTAGAATGACCTTTCTTTTTGGCGTGCTTGAATAACTTATCCATGCGCTCATTATGCCATTGTTGTATGCCGTATGATGTTCTGTTGTCTCCATATATGTCATCTTTAAGACCGGATTCAGCCATGAGATTGCCTATGATGGCTAGCGCCTGTATCTTAGACATGCCGCGCTTATTAGTAAAGTAATCATATGCTTCACGCTGCTTGCCAATTACGCCACCTTCTTCAGCAAACACAATGCTTTTACTCGGTTTATCGTTTTCATAGAAATACATGAATTTCCTACTTGGAATCCTGTGTGATGCATCTTTCGGATCTCCGTATTCTTTTTTATGATCAATAAAACGAAAACCAGCTTTGTATGGAGTAAGCTTCCCTCCGTTTCTTTTCTTTTCTTTTTTAGGATTAGCAATCTTATCCCCTACATAGTAGGCCCCTAATCCCACCGAGGCGTGATCTGTTATCCATTTGGCAGCCTTTTTATAGTCTGATATGGATTCAAAATATTCTTTCATCTCATTATCATACCCATAATCCTTCAAGTAATTTCTGGCTGCATATTCTAACATTTCAGGCGTCACTTCTTGAGCATCATCGGTCAAACCAAAATAATTTTTAATCTGAGTTCCTCTGGCCGCCATTTCCGTAAAATGATCCTCTTTGAAATAATCTTTTACTTCATCATCATCTATCTTATTCAAATCAAATCCGTTTTTATCTGCGCCTGAATCTGGATAATGAATTTTGTGTTCCACTTCATGACTTTTCACAAAATTCTCTACATCCTTGTTAGATATATTGGGGTTTCCTTCGAGAAATAAATCAATGAACTTATCAACGTTTTTAGACCTGATTATATTTCCATTTAATACCCCATATCCAGATATTTCATCTATTATCTCCCTTATCTCATCATCAGAGTATTCATCTCCTAAAAAATACTTTGCATCCCTGAAAACTTTCGGATCATCCCAATCATATATGTTGGTATCAAGCATATCCGGATCTGGCTCCCCATTTTTCATCCTTAACCTCTCCCCAGTAAGCCTTTCATAGGCTCCAGAGAAAAGTCGCTTTTTATGATTTTCCCATGCCTCGCCTATAGGAGATGCTGGTTTAGCATATTCAGGCAACGATCCTAAAAGTTCTTTATCTCTTTGAGATAGTTTTTTAGTAGCTCTTTTCGCTTGCATTGCTTTTTTCGATATACCTCCTACAAAAGGAATAAGACCCATAGCGGCCATAACCATTCCAAGCGCATCTCTATCTATGAAAGAATCATACGCATCCTTGACGTCCATTATATCACCTACTACAGGAATGCCTCCAGCTACAATTTCGTTGATATCCACGCCATCAACAGGGATCGTGCCATAATTAGCATTTTCATTTATTCCGCTTGACCCTACTGATGTATTATCCTTAGATGCAATGTACCTATATTTAGATCCGTTTTCTTCATCTACGGCTCCTCCTTCTTTTTTTATATTGGTATTGTATCTCTTTCCATTCCATGTAAATTCCTTAAGACCTCTTTTCCTGGCTTCTTTAAAGGCTTCGCCTCTTGTAGTGGAAATCGGGTCTTGTAATTCAAGATCGTTTTTTATGTCAAGAATAGCATCAATAATACTATTATTCTTTTTATCAGCATCATCTGAATTATTAACATTATCCGTAACATAAGATTGGCTTATCAAGTTTGATACGCTCTTTCTGTTTTTATAAGTCCCTTCTTTATCTGATGGAGCTTCAAAAGCATATACAAGTGGATACGAATAATCCGTATCTGGATCTTCTGACATAAATTCGTTTACTGCATGAATAGCTTTTTTGTATTTAGTATCTTTTATACTATACTTCCCAGCATCTTGAACATGATCATAAAATCTGTCTATCATATAGTTGATATATCCACGCTTATCGCTCTTAAATCTCTCTTTATCTCTTTCAAACTCTTTTGGCGGATATCTTTTGTAATATTCTTGAAAAAGTCCCCTAAATTTTCCATCCTCAGATACAGCGTAGGGGTTTCCACCAGATTCTTCAATAATATTTCCAAGTACGGCTTCTATCTGGCGTTGATTAAAACCTTTATCATATAAAGCATCATAGATCATATTCATCCCTTCTACGTCCATAGTACGATGCTTACCCTTACCCACACGCTTCATATTTTCATATTTGGATTTGAATAAATCCCAATCTATTTCCGGCTTAGAAGAATCCCCTCCTTGTTTTTTGGATCTTATCTCCATCCTTTTATCCAAATCATTCTTTGAATCAATAATGGATCTAAACAGGATCTTGTTTGGATCATTCTCTTCGTATGGGATTTTATCTTCTACATAATCCCTTATTTCAAAAGGATATCCTATTGTATCAAGAGTCTTAGTAACAACCCCAACACCAAAAGGTTGATCGCTTCTATAAAAATCGTACTTATCTTTCACAACCATCCTACCTCTATCATCACGGTACATGGTAAAACTTGATAAGCCTGATAAATCATTTAAATCTCCGTAAGCATCCGGTATAAAATTATATTCGTTAAATACCTGATGTTCCCCGGTTCTGGCTTTTTTTAAGAGATCTATACCCTCTTCTACCATTCCAAGTTTCCTGCTCGTTACATCCCTTAACTCCTCCAAATCAGATACGTCCTTGCCTGCAACTTTTCCATCAATTATCTTATTATCTAAGGAATCAAGCTCCTTCCCATATTTTTTAGCCATTTTCTCCCACCCACCATTTATCCTGTCAGATATAATGGATTTGATATTATCTGGTATTCTAACAATCCCGTTTTCCTCTTTCAGGTTATTTGGTTGGTTTAAGAATCTAAACCAAAGATTCTGACTAAAATCATCTACATTGGCTTTCGGAACATCTTGACCAAAAAATTCCATTATTTTAGTTTTTAATCCTCTTTCGTTAGCATACACATCAGGTGTTATATTAGATGCCAGATATTCTCTAAGTTTTACAAACGGACCAATTTTATTCCATAATGTTTTTGGTTGTTTGTCCTTTACATAATTTTTAGTTTTCTTTGCCATCTTTTTCTTCCTCTAAGAATCCAAACATTTCATCTGCGCAATTACCAACAAATCCGGCTATGTAAGCTGCGTGTTCATCTTCTCCCACTTTAAAACCAAGAGACATATTACAATGTTGGCATACCGACATAGCTGCATGAAATGATTCATGACATATGTTTTGTATAGTCATATCATTCTCACTTTGAAAATTCCATAATAACTTAAAAGCTCTATCATCTCTCTTATCACGAACAAGATTCATAAAAGATACTTCTGAATCTAAATCGCCTTCATCTCCCCATTCTCCTTCATGATCCAATTCTGCATTCTCGAAACGATCACACAATGTTTTGTAATCTAACCCTACGGTGATAATCAACTTTAGTGGATATATCACAAAATCAAATTCTTTTTCTTTCATTCTTTTTTTTTTCAACAAATGTAAATAAATAGCCGAAGAATGCCACCATTCATTCTCCGGCTTATTATGATAAATCTCTTCTTATGAAAACAGTACGAATGTAAGATTTAAATCTTAATCTTCCTAATTTCCTCAACCATATTCTTATATCCGCAGAACTTGCTGTTAATAACATCGAAGATAGATTCTGACCAACCAGCTATGTTCAAGATATTAGATCCTTTGTAAAACATCTCACTTCCATATCCTTGAATAGAAATAGAAACGATCTTGCAATTTGGATTCACTTTCTTGAACCCTTTCAAAAGTTCGGCGAATTTGCCATATCCATAACTGGAACTTTTCTCCCATACAACAGATTCACCGTCTCCTATCTGCATATCTGAAATAACGTACAAGTTATCTACTTTGATCTTATCTTTAACGCACTTATCTAAAAACACAAAAAGACCGTTTTCTGTAGCACCACCGCATTCTCCTCCGTCAGTAAAAGATTTTTTGTTATTCCATAAAACACCTTTACTTCTATCATATTCGTAATTGATAAGTTTGTCACCAAACATACCAATAAATACGTCAGGAAGCACAGAAGCAATCATACAGCCAAATAAGTTACCAATGACAGCCGTACTTGTTTTGCTAAAGGCAGACACCTCAGAAGATCCTCCCATATCTCCACGTACAGAGCCAGAGTGGTCAATCAGGATAGCCGACCGCCCCTCCAATACCGGCAGGTTCTTGCAGGAGATGGTTATGGCTTTCTCCAACGCATCTAAAATCTTATATTTATTACGAGCTGTTAATTTAGCACGTTTTTTATCCGACTCAAATACAATATCATTTTCGGAATCATCAGTGCCTATATTTTCAACCTCTTTGAAAGCTGAAGCAAAACGGAAAGGAAGCATCTTCGAATTAAGCACCTTCTCTTCTATTGTAAGCTGCCTACAAACTTCATCTATTTGATCAGGCGCGTATTTGATTATGTTTACAAGGTTACGAACCATATTAAAAATAGGCATACCTTTTACATTAGAAACCACGTCCCGAATAGCGTCACCTAAAGCTTCTTTCTTTTCCTTATTGTCTTTCTTGTCCTGTCCGGCTTTAGACATTTCTTTTTCAAGAATCTTGCTTTCGTATAATCCAGACAAAGACCGACCTTCTATAAGATACTGGAAAGCTGTTTTGTTAACCTGATTGCCTTTGGGGTGAAATAAGTTTACGAGGTCAACCATAGTAATGACTCTACTGTCCATCTTGTACTTATCAATCCGATACGGATCAAGGCCTTCCAGGGCCGTCTTAAACCCTTTCTTAATAGCACTGGATATACCCCTTAACTTCTTTGGATTTTTATCGTTAAGAGCCGCATAACAGCCAAGGATTTCGCTCATATCATCAGGACGCATAACGATCTTGTTATAAAATCTTGAAGCCCATTCTTTACCCGATACCTTGCCGGCCAATACAGAAGCCATGAGATGCGTAACAGACCGCAGCTTCCCTTCTTTTCTGACATACAATGCCGTCTGCGCTGCGAAATACGGATCAACCTGATCCATGAGGTTCTTAATTCGATTTACCTTATCTTCTTCCTTCTCGTAATAGGAATCAGATAACATGGTTGTCATCACCGTAGATACCAACTCTTCTTCTACACCAGGCTTATACGCAGCCTCTCCCATGTGGTTGGTAATTGTAGGTTTAATACCTTCATTTTTCTTGTTAAACTTTCCCATTGATGTTTTCTTTTAGATGTTATACAAAAAAAAAGCAGCGATATTACTACCGCTGCCTGAAAAAATCTATCAAGATGATTACTCAATGAGGGAAAAGCTGAAGTTAGTGTAAACAATGAATAATGGATTTGAACCATTGACACATATCTTAAAAGGATATTGCTCTACCATCTGAGCTAAATTCGAAGTAACTAACCCCATCACCACTCATTAGTTTCTTATGTCTTTCAAACAGAGGAAAAGCGGAGCCGGATCTGAAATGACAATATCGGATTCATTTTCGAAGTAACCGAACTCCTCACCATCTGTATATCTTATTAAAACAGGGATAACTTGGAAGGTGTTTTAAAGGAGGTTTTGATCTACCACTGATCTAATCTTTCTTGCATGAAAAATACAGGACTCGAACCTGTGACACAAACCGAAGTATCACCTTCCATCACCACTGTTTTTATATTATAATCTCTCTTGATTACGATGCAAATATAGACATTCAAATATGATTTACAAATTAAATACATGGATAGATATATTGTTGATTTACTATTAAATGAAGACGACTCTCCGTTTAATAGTAAAAATTTTAAAATAATAGAATTTGAAGAAAATGACAATGAAAAAGTATATAACCTATTCAATAAAGTGTACGGAGAAAATGTAAGTATTATTTTCATTGATAGTGGATTTGGAGTATTAACGTTTATAAATGATAACATGATGAGACAAGTTGATTTGTATATCATGCTGCAATCTTTATCCGTTATATACGAAGATGCTATAGATGTAATATCCATATTGTTCGGTAAAAACGCATCACTCCTTACAGTATGTAACAAACCAGCCCCAGTCACGCATGATAAAAATTCCAGTGGTGATATTAATACCTATATAATTAAAGATAGTTCGAGTGGTTTATTTAAAATAGGGAAAAGCCGTAACCCTATTGAAAGACTTAAAACGCTATCTATCGGGAATCCTAATTTATCTATAATAGGAGTATGCAATAAAAATGTAGAATTATTAATACATAAAGAATATGATTCGGTAAGAGTAGGTGGAGAATGGTTCAGAATGGATAATAATGATATTTGTCATATAATAAAAAAATACGGATTTATATGTGTAGAATAAAAAATTACCCTCTACTTATTGAAAAGTAGAGGGTAATACGATATTATCTATTCTTAATCTTATCTTCAGAAATCAACCACTGGAATATAATTTTCCGGTTGCTAATTAGTTTCTTTATCCTCATCAGCATCCAGCTACCACGCAACCTATCCAGCCATGACCGTCTGAAATTAAGAGAATCAGGATTAACTGACTTATTTATATCGTTATCGTCCTTGATCCAGATAGGTGTTTCAGATCGGTCATCGTCAACCCTATTAAAGAAGTCATTTAACTTATGTCTTCTATATACCTCAGTATCCAGGACCTCAGTATGGTCGCCTACGATCTTCGGATACGATATACGTTGCGCTAAATTATTCTTTTCTTCTGGAACAAGATGAATTTCACCTGAGTTGTTTGTGTCGTTGTAGATAGTTATCGTATCCAAACCTACTTTCCTGTCAAGAGTGTAATTCACATCATCGACGTATTTCCTTGCATCAAGCTCGTATTCTACAGAAGCCAGCGTAGAGCCATTATATTTCTCTTTTATCGGCACTTCTAATATAAATGGATATGTTGCTCCGTAGAATGTCTGGAAGCTCTTATTCGTCAGCAAATGACTCCATAAGCCGCCTTCTTCGTCTGATGTCGGGAAGTTTATTCCTGTCTGAAAATATTGTTGCTGTTCTATATAATAGTCAGGACAGAACGAATAATAAGAAATCCATTCTTGCTTCAGACACGAATATCCGATAGTGAACGACACGTCTTTAAAATACTGTTCGTCTTTTAAAGATATTTCCTTATCGTTTGATAACACCTCTGTTTCATTGTACAAGAACCTTCCACCATCATATTTGTAATATGCCGGGTTCTTAACAGGTATATAATCTTTTTTCGTGATAAGTACTCTCTTATACCTGTTATCCCATCCAAGAGACAGACCAAGACCGATAAATTTATTGTCTGTATCTTCTTCTGTCATCTCTGTACCGGTTAAGATATTAGTTATTCCGTATCTAAGAATCTTAAACGGAAGATGACGCTTAAGCCAATGTCTGATACCTACACTAAGTTCCTTAAGATTACGTCCATTAGGATCGGTCATAAACACCTGTGCTCTTTTAGTATCTACCCAGAAGTGACCAAATTCTGAACTAATTATTTCAGTGCTCTGGGTTCCAGAATAACCGAGGTCGGTCGTGTTGTACTCCAGAGGCCGGGACGCGAACAGACCGCCGGTGCCCATCTCGGCCTGCCCTGGGGAGGTACGCTCCTTGATTACGTCTATGGCGTTATGGAGTGAAACCTGATCCTCGAATCTGACAAGAATCTGATCGGATTCAATACGCTTCATGTGAATAAGCTTCCCGTTGCTGGTTGGGAACTCATGATAGTCCATAGGCTTGTACGTCAGCCACGGATCTGTTTGGCTGTTTTCAGATACATCAGCCCTACTCCATATAACACCATTAGGACGTTGGTAAGCACAATCATAAAAACGACGTTCGTATGTCGCCGGCAATACATTAGGTGTCAATGTCATTCTTGATGAGTAGATAGGACTTATCTTATAATCATTATCCCTATGGATAGATACGTTCTTTTCTTGTGTCCACCAAGCAAAATCACCATGAGCCGGATAAAACCATTCATGGGGCTCTACTCCTTCTAATCGGAAATTGCAGTTTATTTCCGATTCTACGAGGAATTGAGGAATACCATAAGACCACAGATAGAATCTACCATCCACGTATTTCTTAGCCTCGTTCTCACCATTTAAATTATACAAACTTTTTCTGTTTGGATAAAAAGAATACGTTCCTTTGCTTGATGATGTCCAGCTATTAAAACGTTCGTTGTCAGTATGCTCAAGCATATCTTCTCCAGTATCGTAATTAACGAAATACTTGGGAAATCCGACATTTCGGTAATCATTGTAAGCAAATGGTATCATATCCCCTATACCAAAAGCAGTATTATAAAAAAATGGGAATTTCCGTTTCATGGAAAACCTTGATATGTAGGTGTCACCGCCAAACAGCGGTTGTTTCCCTCCTTGGAAGAATCCACATCCTCCGACTGATATCCATTTGATGTCTTCTATAGCTCCATACTGATCGGGCCTGTACCGCATAAGCTTCATATATGGAGAACAGATATAAGACAACATCTTCGTTCTTTCAAAAGATTCTTTAGACCCGGCATCAGAAGCCATGATAACAGGGTCATGGATACGACTTGTATCATATACCTGAGCCTGCATAGGATACGATACGAGATACTTTGAATTTAAGATACTCGTATCAGGATCCTTTTCCCCCGGATCTCCAAAAGACAAGAACATAGAAGATTCTCTATCTATGTTATTTATAAACAAGAAATCTTTTGAAGCGTTTTGGCTATCATCACCCACATCTTCTCCAGTAACCCAAGATGATGTCGTAGACGGGTCGGATATGGGGTACATACCTGATTTAAGACTCTTGGTGTTAGCCAATCCCCTTAATCTGTTTTGTTCGTATGGAGCCGTATCATCGAAGCCCATCATGCTATTGTAGTAACCTACAGACGTGTAATAAAAAGCATGGTTTCTTCTTGGGCCATTGTTTATGAATGTCGTGAGCCAATCATATCTATACTTACCATACAATACCGGTCTTTTAGCAAGCGTATCAGATATGGTGGCAATCATTGAAGCAAATATCATTGCCATATTGATATTACCTATCACACCTACATACGCAGACGTAGAACGGTTCATAAGCTCTTCCGCTATCTGAGAAGCTATGGTGGCCGTAGATTCGATGTTAGCCAACGTAGCCGCCATCTTATATGATTGTTTCCCTAATATCGTCCATTTGGGATGATCTTCAACCTCATCAAAGTTTCCTACAGACATTCCCCTTATAAAACCTTCTATAGCCACCTCCGTAGGGGTTTCAGGCTTATTGAAATAAATATCAGGAGAACTAAATGCATACCACACGTTTCCTCTTCTGAAAAATGGGTGGGTTATAAACGATACCCTTTTTTCAGTTGCGTAATTAAAAGAGTCATCCGATAAATCATTATACGGATAATTAGGATACAGATTAAGATTCGAATTTTGACCCGAATATTTATACATGTCATAAGCTATTCCAGTAGCTATGACAGAACGATTAAGACGTCTGTCACCTCTATATATCTCATAGCCTGTAACCATATCTCGCTGCTCTTTGGTTATCAATCCGGAATCTACAGCAAAATCAAGGAAGACGTTAATCATATCCTCGTCTACTAATATTCCTATAGGATAAATATCAGAAGGAACATCATAAGACCTAACATCCCGGTTCATGAAAAGCATATGATCGTTGTCCGGGAACTTATAATGCCGGATAGGTTGTTGGCAAAAGACGGTACTGGTATCTACCGTACCATATTTATGACCTTTAAAAGACATCATCCCCTTATCATCCGTAGAAGGGGAACCGTAGTATTCAGTAAGCTTGGATACGATATTGTCGTATGCTTTCTTGGAATTGCCTTCATAACCATGATCACTTATCTTAACCTTGCTGCTGTCATACAGTTCAAAATTAGCAGGATACTTCTCAGACGATTCCCAGTAAGCGAAATCACCGTACTTGTATTTCCTTGGAGCGCAGTTTATGGGGCGATCCCCGCATATCGTACACTGGCTGGAGTATTCTACTGTGGCCCTTAACGATATTTCTTTTGCCCGTACATTTATCCTGTCTATTTCCTTTTCTCTGATACCAAAAATATAGGGGTATATAGTTTTACCAAGGACGTAAGATGTGCCTACCAAACCTCTTGACGGTTTCTTACTGTTCTCCTCTTCTCCATCGTCTTTAACCTTACAGAAATCAATCTGTCGGACGGTAAAAATCCAAGGGCACGATACTATAGGACAGTCTATGGCTACATACAATCCATCAGGGTACTTATCGAAGAAAGATTCGCCTATGTGCCCAAAGTAAGGACGGGATGCTCCAACAATAACATAATTATCACCTTCATCCATAATCTTCTCCCAATCAAAGTTGAGATCATCCTTATCTATCTTCCTATTGCTTCCTTTGTATCTTGGATCTAATGATTTCCAAAAAGAAAGACGGACATATTGTGTGGACACAGCATCCATAAGACCATCTATTTTACCCAAAGATTCCAGATAAAGAACTTTGTCCTTGGCCGGGAAATCAGGATCATCCCATTCTTTAGGTCTTGTAATATGAAGGAAACGGGCGTTACGAAGCACGCATTTCGTAAACCTCCATACCAACAACTCTGACGTAAACATCGTAGAACCTTTAACATCTTCAGGAATAAGAGCGCCTACGTTATTGTCAGCTAAATTAGCATAAGAATCCCAGGTCCATCCATCTCCGTAATCTCCTTCTGGAACGTAACCGGTATCAAGGAAATTATATGAATAATCATCTATCTTCTTCTCTATCTCAGGCCAGGTGTCCCTTATCAAGGCTCCAGGCGCTATCCTTGACCTGTAGGCGTCATTGTGGATAGCGCTCGAAGAACGTCCGGCACGCCAATCTGGAAGACAGTGATTGCTGTCCGGGAAGCAGACCTTACTTTCTCCTTTATCATCATTCCACACATCATTCATAAGAAGATATGCTCCAAGAAGTGTAGAAGATGACTGGAATGAGTTATAATCGCTTCTGGCAACAGTAGGATTAAGACAAGGCTCTTCTATAAAACATCCGCAAGTACACGGCATAGAATCCAGAACATAAATAGCTTCGGCTATAGACTGTAATATAACAGACGGTTGTAACAGAGAATCATATACAGCACACGCCTTGGTTCCGTCATCACCCGACCAGTATCCAGCCCAATGACCGCCATCTTCGTCATCGGCAAAGAAATACTTGTCCATGAACTCTATCATTTGCTCCTGTAGTTCCCAGTTAAATAACACAGAATACTTATCCTGCTTTTCACCGCCGGTAGTATATAGGTAGTCGGTGGATACGTGCTCCATATCCTCGAGCTCCTTATACGTATATTCTTCACGGAAACCCACAATACGATCTACCGGAGCTGTAATAAGCGAATACTGGCGATGCGCATCAGTACACTCGGCTCCAAACTCAGGAGCCTCGATACCATCTATAACTTCTTTTTGTTCCTCCGTATTAGGATCGTCAGGGTCTCCGTAGCTGTTGAATATATCGCATATTTCGTTGGCAGCAGCATTATTAGGTTCTTCTGTAGCGGTATTACATGCGATGTCTTTTATATTAGATGAAAAATAATTAATCACCTCATCTATTATAATCTGACTTCTGAATGTAAAACTAACGTTCGTATAAGTTTTAAAATCATTTTGTAATGTTATAGTTTGACCGATAGTAGCCGGATTCTTACATTCTTCTTGTCCGGTTTCTTCATCATCAAAATCCTTCGGATCTCCTGCCGTATTATAATACTGCCACTTGAATTTACGCTCTTGCCCTGAGCAAGGAGGAGCATATTGGTTTATGGACTTATATACTCTATCAGTATCCTTATTTTCTATTTCTGCCGCAGCATCTTTATAAGGGGGAGGTATTAACACAAATGCCGGAGTTTTATAACCGTTGGAGCACTTAAAAGAAATAGCAAACGGATACACTTCATTTCTCATATACCCCACATACAATGAACAGGCATTACCATCCTTATACAGATCTTCGTGGGCTACCGATGCCTGCCATTGAAGGAAGTGTCCCATGAGGGAAACTACAGGCTGTAAATTCCATTCTTTTTCCGCCGTAAGACCATATTGAAGAAGACGATTCCCGACAGCCACAATCCCCCTTGATGTGTTATACACAGGTTTTTTCAAGGATATGTGTTCGAATGTAGTACGTTTGTTATTAAGATCCGAATAATACAATATAGTCTTTTCTGATACAGGATGGATACCTTCTACAAAGTAATCAACAACCGGTTGAGTTTCTCCGTTGTATCCTACTGTATTTTGAATGATAACAACCTTAAAATATTCAACTTGACGATCTATGTTAGATACGACGAATCTAATACCTAAATTAGTACGTTCTCCCCATTTGCCATCTTTTTGAGTAATATACTGTTCATCGAATATAGGTACAGGATTAGTAGGATTAGAATAACTTCCAAGCTCATTTCCAAACTCGTCACAAGGAGCCACAGTGGCCTGATAGACGCCTGAGCGCAGGCTGCCCCCGTACTCTATCTGAGCCGGCTCTATGCACATGGGTTTGAGTAGCGGAAACACCCTAAGTTTCTCACATGCCAGAAAACAACCATTCTCCTGCATGAACTTTTTCCTATCGTATTCTTTATCGCATATCTTATACCCATGATAATGATACCATATATCACCTTCATCATCAGGAGTCAGAGCCTTGTCTACAATAACATACCTGGGAGGATTATAATCGTCAGTCCAGTAAATACATTTTCCACATTTCTCTGTCTTTATTTCTATGGTTTTTATAGGATGGTAGATAGAGAACTTAAGGCAAGGATCTTGCTCGTTGTCTTCCAGCAAGGTCTTCATGCCAGAACACAACGACTCCGATCCTTCTACCATAGATTCTATATCGGAATCGGATAAGATACTTGTATCGGATTCAGGCTTGAAATAAGTTATTTTAGATACGCCTGTTTCAGGATTTGTTATAAAAAAATAGATATTGCCTGAAGTAAGATCATTCTTGTAACCAATAACTTTAAACCCATCGAAATCAATGCATTTAAGATTACTATGCTCGTTAGATCTCATCCCAACATTACCATCCTCGGATTCGATGTTGGCATTCAAGGCAAACGTATAATGCTGATCCGTAAGACTCGACGGATGCAGATCGCGATTCATACCTGTTTGAGGAACCGCTATGTTTCTGTTATCTTCTAATGCCATGTTAATAACTGTTTGTCACAAAGATAACAAAAGAGATTTAATCATGGATTTCTAAAGTAGGTGAAGAAAAGAAATACATTTTCAGTCTCCTACTTTATCGACCACACCTACATAAAAATCGGGGATAGGATTATCATTGAAATTTCTTATTTGAATATCAATATAATTATAGAAATAATTATCAACTGGATCCATTATCGTTACTTTCTAAAACCCCGTCTTTGTATGAATACAGTTCCTTATGTTCGGAATCAATGTAAAAAATATATCTTGGTAAATCCTGGGTATTAACTGTTAGATGATTATTAAACAAACTGCATTTAGAATGATCAGCAGACAGAAGTAACAATAGAAACGTACATGCAGACTTATCTCTTATTATAATATCACGATTAGATGATACATTAGACAAAACTTTGGATAAATCAAATTCTCCAAAACTTATCTTGAATTTCTTTCTTCTTATTGGAATTATATATGTTGGACTATTAACTACAATATTATTCCATTGAAATTGACTCCCTTCCATTACAGGAGAGAAACAATTACCCATAGCCATATTAACATTTTCAAATCTTCGTCTCATAACATCTACTTACGATTTATATCTTCTACCCCTAATTAACACAGTACCATCACCGCCGGCTCCGGCATAAACCATAGAGTATCTGACGCCGCCTCCTCCGCCGCCATAACCACCTCCACCGCCGGCAGAGCTGCCACTACCACCTCCACCAACTAAAAAGACGTCTACGGAAAAACAGCCTTCAGGAACTATCCATGTGTAATTGCCAGCCGGATAAAACCTTATAAGAAAGTCTTCAAGCTCCCTGTCTTTATATTCGAATCTCCTCCTCCTAATTTACGCAAATATATAAAAAAAATCATTGCGATATATACTACTCTCTCTTGCAGAAGTAATACAATCAACATCTTCATCTGCATTATTAATAAGATCTCTCATTCCATCGTATCTATTAGAAAACATAAAAACGTACCTCTGGTCATTTATCTGAAACTTGTATATAATACCCTGTTGTTCACTTGGAGCAGGATAATGGTCAAATCTAATCCATATTGTCATTGGTTCGTAACCGGTAGAGGTGCTTGAAAACGAAAAAGAAACTGGACTCTGAGTGTGAATATTAAAGGCTGTTCCTTCTCTAAGCTGATTCAGTACACTATTTATCTTATCCTGGCTAATTGTATCGGATTTGATTTTATTCATTAAATTAAATAATCTGATTCTATCTCCAGGCTCGATTTCTGTTTCCACACAATGATAAATAGCTCCATTACCAGATCTCTGTTCCTCAAAATATCTTCTCCTACTCATAATGATACTCCTTCCTATAATAACCGAGGAAACTAAACCCTTCCGACTCCTTCCTCAAAACATCATGCTTATTCCAATACTTTTCTAAGTCGAAAGCCTCTCTTTCGAATACGATATTATGATATGCCTTATCATGATCGCGATATATGCACAACCTAATCAGGTACTCAATTAAATACCATGTATAGTATAAAAATATTGGAATAAGGGACAGCCATAACATCCACCATCCTGCATTACCGAATAAGAGACACAATCCTATTGTAAGCAATGATATAAACATACCAAAATAAAATAACGTATGATACTGATTACAATGCGCCTCCTCATGATATTCGGTTCTCAATGATATACTATCACGTTCGGTAAATACGGCTCCAAATAACATAATTGTTTTGTAGCCGTCAATGAACGTAAATAACTTAGCTATCTTAGAATTGTAATAGATTTTCATTTTCCGAATTTAATTTTGTACCAGTTACACAATATCAAAAACTCAATAGGTGAATTAACACCATCCCATTCCCATTTATCTAAAAAGGCCCTGAGTTTATCTCCTTCAACGCATTCGGCTTCTTGCAAGAAGACAAGATGAGGCATAAATAACTCCGATCCTTCCAAAGACTTATTAAAGAACTTAACCAGCCTCTTATTAAATCCAGGACCGTACCATGATTTTTCATTTGTGGATCCAAGACAATAGTAAGAATTATTTTTGACTTTAATGCCAAACCATTTACATACATATGGATGATATACTCTATCTGCTAAAAATATAAATGGTTTATACCATAGGCAATGCCAGAATGTACTGCACTCGCCTCCGAACTTCTTAAAAGCCCATCTGAACCCTCCAGAAAAATACCAGTTATTAGCTCCTCTCTTAACCTTAACTTTGTATTTAAGATTCTTGTTACGATTACTAACCCTATCCCACGGCTTAACCTTATCGGTGTCCATATCAGGAAGAAATGTCCAATGATGAAGCAAGGCGCTGTAATAAGGATTGTATATCTTGTGTCTGTTTCTAATAACGTACTCAAAAATATCGTATCCTGCTTGCCCGGCTTCTTCAAATCCTTTTTCTGATAAGAAAGCTAATATCGGAGCCAGATTCCAGATCTGATCTTGTGAAGTGAATGGAGAGAAGCATGGATCTTCGTCTTTTAACTCTATACCATTAGTGTACCCGGAACTTATTTTGGTAAGACCGAATTTGCTTGCATCTTCGCTATGGATATCGTCTCTTAAGAAAAATCCTTTTTCGAATTTGAAATAAATACCTTTATTGTTATTAAAAAATAGATCATAAGTAGTATCGGCAAGACGAGTAAGTACCTGTATGGCATTACGAACATCATCTTCTGTCTTATTGCCGAGAATCATTTCCGTGTATAGGAACTGGAGATACTGAGCCAGGTTAATGGTTCCGTCGCCGACCCAGCCTACCCCGTTCTTCACCGACGACAGTGGGATGCACGAGGCCTGCTCTGTGTAGCTGGAATCATAAACAAAATCCCGGTAAAATACCTCCTTAATCCTATTGTATTTATCCCAAAGACCTTCCATCACCTTAACCTA
>ERZ826242.2248-NODE-2248-length-17466-cov-3.221182_pt1 | contig 17466 bp, 14 predicted proteins | sample MGYA00519871_ERZ826242 | MGnify/ENA primary metagenome ERZ826242 (study PRJEB31778, sample SAMEA3449226) | human gut metagenome | biome: human gut; feature: human-associated habitat; material: faeces | place: United Kingdom | collected 2010/2012 ...
TATTTGGGTGGTGACATCAGAGAAGTATGCGGATACTGTAAAGGAGCAGTTGCCCGATATTGCTGATGATCATATCCTGCGTGAGCCTTGCCGTCGCAATACGGCTCCTTGTATAGCATACGTCAGTTGGAAAATAAAGGCACGTAATCCTAAGGCCAATATGGTGGTGACCCCCAGCGATCACATTGTGATGAATATCGCGGAGTTTCAGCGGGTGATTAATTCGGCGATGAATTTTACGGCCGATTCGGACGCTATCCTTACCCTGGGCATGAAACCTACCCGTCCTGAGACGGGCTACGGTTACATTGAAGCTGATCTCAGTGTACCTTCTACCGCCAATAAGGAGGTATTCCGGGTGTATTCTTTTAAAGAGAAACCCGATCTGGAAACAGCCAGGCGCTATATTCAAAAAAATAATTTCTTCTGGAATGCCGGTATTTTTGTGTGGAATGTAAATACGGTGGTGAACGCCCTGCGCGTATATCAGCCTGCCATTTCGAAGGTGTTCGAGCGTTTGCTTCCTTATTATTATACGGACAAGGAGCAGGAAATGATTGACCGGAATTTTCCTTTGTGCGAGAACATTTCGGTGGATTATGCCATTATGGAGAAGGCGGATGAGATTTTTGTCCTTCCTGCCAGCTTTGGGTGGAGTGATCTGGGTACTTGGGGATCATTGCACGAGAATTTGCCGAAAGATGCCCATAATAATACGCAGATAGGTGAGAATATAAAGTTGTATGAAACCCGTAACTGTGTGATTCACACTACACAGGAAAAGAGGGTGGTGGTACAGGGACTGGACGGATATATCGTTGCTGAGAAGAATAACACATTGCTGATCTGCCGGTTGAGCGAGGAACAGCGCATCAAAGAATTTTCGGCGGAGTAAATATTCTTTCTTGTATATATTTTATTTCTGCATACATGGAGTGTATGCTGTCTGTCATCTGCCGTTCTGTTGGGTCATTCCACCCTTTGCCATGCCGAAAGGCAGATAGCAGTAGATAGCTATGTGATATGAAATAACCAAGAGGGCTTGCATAAGGCCATTTACAATAAACGAAATGAAAAAAGTAGCTTTAATTTCAGGTATTACAGGTCAGGACGGTTCATTCCTGGCAGAGTTTTTGATTGAAAAGGGATATGAGGTTCACGGTATTCTGCGCCGTTCTTCTTCATTCAATACCGGTCGTATCGAACATCTTTATCTGGACGAGTGGGTTCGTGATATGCAAAAGACCCGTCTGGTGAATCTGCATTGGGGGGATATGACCGACAGTAGTTCGCTGATACGTATCATTCAGGCTGTACAGCCCGATGAAATCTATAATCTGGCTGCTCAGAGCCATGTGAAAGTAAGTTTCGATGTACCCGAGTACACTGCGGAAGCGGATGCGGTAGGCACGCTGCGTATGTTGGAAGCGGTCCGTATTCTGGGCCTGGAAAAGAAGACCAAGATTTATCAGGCATCGACTTCCGAATTGTTCGGACTGGTACAGGAAGTGCCTCAGAAGGAAACGACTCCCTTCTATCCCCGTTCTCCGTATGGGGTGGCCAAGCAGTATGGTTTCTGGATTACCAAGAACTATCGTGAAAGTTACGGTATGTTTGCCGTGAACGGCATCCTGTTCAACCATGAGAGTGAACGCCGTGGTGAAAATTTCGTAACACGCAAGATTACTTTGGCTGCCGCACGTATAGCCCAGGGATATCAGGACAAGCTGTATCTGGGAAATCTGGATTCTTTGCGCGACTGGGGCTATGCCAAGGATTATGTGGAGTGTATGTGGATGATTCTTCAGCATGATACTCCCGAAGATTTTGTCATTGCGACCGGCGAATACCATACGGTGCGCGAGTTCTGTACCTTGGCTTTCAAGGAAGTGGGCATTGAATTGCGCTGGGAAGGCAAAGGGGTGGATGAAAGAGGTATCGATGTGGCGACGGGCAAGGAACTGGTTGCCGTCGATCCTAAGTATTTCCGTCCCGCCGAAGTGGAGCAGTTGTTGGGTGATCCCACTAAAGCCAAAACGTTGCTGGGCTGGAATCCCCGTAAGACTTCTTTCCCCGAACTGGTGAAAATCATGGTGAAGCATGATATGAAGTTCGTGAAGAAACTGTATTTAAAGGCTCAAATAGCAGAATAATGGAAAAAACAGCCAAGATATATGTAGCAGGCCACCACGGACTGGTGGGGTCTGCTATATGGAATAATTTGCAGCAAAAGGGATATACCAATCTGGTAGGCCGTTCTCACAAAGAACTGGATTTGCTGGACGGGCAGGCTGTGAAGAAGTTTTTTGATGAAGAGCAGCCCCAGTATGTCATTCTGGCAGCGGCACATGTGGGAGGCATCATGGCGAACAGTCTTTACCGTGCCGATTTTATTTATCAGAACTTGCAGATTCAGCAGAATGTGATAGGGGAGAGTTTCCGCCATGATGTAAAGAAACTCTTGTTTTTGGGAAGCACTTGCATTTATCCTCGTGATGCCGTACAACCCATGAAGGAAGATGTGTTACTGACTTCTCCCTTGGAATATACCAACGAACCGTATGCTATTGCGAAGATTGCCGGGTTGAAGATGTGCGAAAGCTTTAACTTGCAATATGGAACCAATTACATAGCCGTGATGCCTACGAACCTTTACGGTCCCAATGATAATTTCCATTTGGAGAACAGCCATGTGCTGCCTGCCATGATTCGTAAGATTCATTTGGGAAAATGCCTGAATGAGGGGGACTGGGATGCGGTGCGTAAAGATATGAATCTTCGTCCCGTAGAGGGGATAGACGGTTCGCATACGGATGAGGAGATTCTCTCCATTCTGAAAAAGTATGGTATAACCGGGCAGGAAGTAACTTTGTGGGGAACAGGCAAGCCGTTGCGTGAGTTCTTATGGAGTGAGGAGATGGCTGATGCCAGTGTCTATATCATGGAGCATGTGGATTTTAAGGATACATACACACCCGGCTCCAAGGATATCCGCAACTGTCATATCAATATCGGTACGGGGAAAGAAATCACCATTGCCCAACTGGCGGACAAGATTGTCAAGGAGGTGGGCTATCAGGGCAAACTGACTTTTGACGCTACGAAACCGGACGGCACTATGCGTAAGCTGACGGATGTAAGCAAATTGCACCGGCTGGGCTGGCAGCATAAGATTGATATAGAAGAAGGGGTACACAGAATGTACCAATGGTACTTGTCTAAAGGATGAAGATGTAAGATTATAGATCTTTCAAGCATGACATATAAAAATTTCCGGCATAACTTTCAAGAAGCTATGCCGGAAACTGCCCTAAAAACTATGTGGATAGATTGTAAAAATCTTCTGCCGTTTTCTTTATTCTTTCGGGAAGCACTTTTTATTTTACCGCTTTCAGTGCGGCCTCATAATTCGGTTCCTGGGTTATTTCGGGAACAAGTTCGGTATAAACCACTTTTCCTTCCGGGTCAATCACTACAACCGAGCGTGCCAATAATCCAGCCAAAGGACCATCAGTCATCAATACACCATACTTTTCAGCGAAATCGGAAGTATAGCGATAATCAGACAAAGGAATAACGTTGGTGATGCCTTCAGTAGTGCAGAAGCGTCCCTGGGCGAATGGCAGGTCTTTAGAGATTGCCAACACCACCGTATTGGGCTGGTTTGCAGCCAGCTGGTTGAACTTGCGTACGGAAGTAGCGCACACGCCGGTATCCATACTGGGGAAAATGTTCAGAATCAGATATTTGCCCTTCCCGTCTTTTAATGTATAATTGCTCAAATCTCCTTTTACCAATGTAAATTCCGGAGCTGAGGTTCCTGCTTTCACAAATTCTCCGGCTAGTGTTACCGGTGTTCCTTTAAATGCTGTTTTTGCCATAATTTTATTATATTTTAGTTCGATACTGTAATGATAACAAATTTAAATGGAAAAAAGTTCATTCTTTTTTATTTTCTTCCTTTATAAATTAGGAAACCTACTATTAAAACGCCGATAGCTATAAAGCAATATCCTAACTCGTGGCTGTATTCGGTGACGGTACTCAATAACTGCTCTTCGGGAACCACTGATTGCAGATAGTAACCGATGGCTGCCAGGATGGCATTCCAGATACCTGCTCCCAGCGTTGTGTACAGCAGGAAAGTGGATAATTTCATCTTGGCCAGACCGGCAGGAATGGAGATAAGCTGGCGGACGGCAGGAATAAGACGTCCGATAAAGGTGGAGAGTGCCCCGTGCTTGTCAAAGTAGTGTTCTGCGTTCTGAACCTTGGCTTCATCAATCAGGCACATGTGCCCGAAGCGGCTGTTCGCAAATTTATAAACCAGCGGACGGCCTACGAAATAGGCTATATAATAATTGATGATGGCTCCTATATTGGCTCCGATGGTCGCAAATATAACTACCAGAAATACATTCAGGTCACTGTTTCCTCCGGCAGCCTTATAGGCGGCGGGCGGCACTACCACTTCCGAGGGGAAAGGGATAAAAGAGCTTTCGATGGCCATTAATAACGTTATTGTCCAATAATTCAAGTGGTCCAGACACCACTGGATAAATGCAACTGATTCCATAAAATTATTATAAATATTTGTTTAAGTTAATCTTGCCTGTGCTGACATCTTCTTTAATGGCACGCAGCGCTTCATTGAAGTAGGTGTCGGTCATCAGTATGGTATCGCCGGTTCCCATGGTGGCGTACATATCCGGAATTTCTTTTCTGATTTTAGCCAGATAGTGCATGAACGAAGCGGATTCCTGCTGGTGGTAATAACCGTAAGCCAGAAAAAAGTAAGTGGCATCGGCATCCTCCGGAAATTCTTTGTTTATTAGTTCGAAGTACTGGTTGGCATATTCAAAATTATGTTCGTCAAAATATAGAGAGCCGATTTTGAACAGCACATCAAACCGTTCCTCCTTCGGAGTAAACTCCAATGCACGTGTGAATTGATGTTCCGCATTGCGGAGGTTGTTTTCTTGTTCCTCTTCGCTGATATCGCTTTTTTGAGCTTCTATTGTAAAGAAGCGTCCGGCTGCGATACGTATTTCGGCATCATGTTCGTTCAGCTCCAATGCTTGGTTGATATATTTGTATCCGTTTTCGGTATGCCCCAGATAGGCATGACAGAGCGCCGTGTCAGAATATAACTCGGCCAATTCGTAGTCGGTCAGGCCCGATTTCCGGTTTATCAGCTTTTCTATATAGCTGATGGCCGAAGCATGATCCCGCATCTCCAGATAGATTTGTGCCAGTGCCAGATAGGCTTTCGTCTTGTTCTTGCTCACATTGGCCAGGCGGAGATAGTAGTCGCAGGATTCCTTTAAATTGCCTGCCTGGTGGTAACCAAATGCTTTCAAAGTCAATGAATCTGTATTTTCATCATCAATGGCTAATGCGAAATCCAAGGCTTCGTTCGCCTCTTCGTATTGGCATTGTTGCAGATGGCATTTCCCCAGTTCGTTCCAATGCTCGATGGAATAGGGATACTCGTTCAGGGTCATGTTCAGGTAGGGGATGGCCAAGTCGGGCTTGTTGAACGTGCTGTAATAATCGCACAGCACATCGCGGAGGCGTTGGTTGGTTTTGGGCAGGGTTTGCATGTCGGAATGAGCAAACAGGCAGTCTACCCATTGTCCGGCATATTCTTCCTGATTGGCGTTGGTATAGTCCTGGATGATATCCAGCAGCGTATCCACTTCGTACTCCTCGTCCATGGCCAGTTGTTTGAATATCTCCTCGGCCTCTTCTATGCGGTTCTCCTCCATCAGCATGTCAGCTTGCAGGAACCTGCATTCACGGTCGGTGCTGTTGGCGATGAGTTGCGCTACCACTTTGGCTTCTTCCTTTTTGTTTTGCAGCATCAGGGAGCGTATCCGGAAAACCAGGGCGTCTGTGTTTTCGGGATGTAATTGGAGAGTGAGGTCTATGGCCTTGTCTGCATCTTTATGTCTTCCTTTTAAAGTGTAGTATTCGGCGATATCGATCAATTCATCAGCTTCAAAATAAGCGGGGGTATGGTTCTCCACCATACCCTCGTATTTTGCCAATGCTTCTTTAAATTCCGGGTCTTCAAAGTAAGAAGACATGTCGTAGTTCATAAGCTTGTTTTTATTTATTGATTTTGCTCCAGGTATCTTTTAAAGATACGGTGCGGTTGAACACCAGATGTTCCGGTGTAGAGTCTTTGTCTACATTGAAATAACCGATGCGCTGGAACTGCAAGTAATCCAGCGGTTTGGCATCGGCCAGATATTTCTCTACATAGCAGTTGGTTAATACATTCAACGAATCGGGGTTGATCATTTCTTTCATGGCTTCCAGTGCGTCGCAGTTCTTTGCTTCGCGGATGGCGGCCATCTCATCACGCGGGTTCTCCACTTTCCACAGGCGGTCGTACAGGCGTACTTCGGCAGGCAGACAGTGTGCGCAGCTTACCCAGTGTATGGTACCTTTGATTTTGCGGTTGCTGCCCGGCATACCTGTTTTGCTGTCGGGATCGTATTCGCAGTATACCTCCACGTTGCCGTTGTCGTCTTTCTTGCAGCCTGTGCATTTCACGATGTATCCGCTTTTCAGACGCACTTCCTGTCCCGGAGTCATACGGAAATATTTCTTCGGGGCGTCTTCCATGAAGTCGTCGCGTTCTATCCACAGTTCGCGGCTGAATTCGATGGTGTGTGTGCCTGCCGACGGATCTTCCGGGTTGTTGACAGCTTCCATTTCCTCCACCTGTCCTTCGGGATAGTTGGTAATGATCAGCTTCACCGGATTGATGACTGCCGATACACGGGTGGCACGGCTGTTCAAGTCTTCGCGGACAGCGCTTTCCAGCAGGGCGAAGTCATTCAGGGCATCGTAAGTGGTATAACCTATCTTGTCTACAAATTTGCGGATGGACTCGGGCGAGTAGCCGCGACGGCGGAAACCGCAGAGAGTCGGCATACGGGGGTCGTCCCAACCGTTTACCAGATGTTCTTTTACCAGAATCAGCAGGTTACGCTTGCTCATCAAGGTGTAGTTCAGGTTCAGTTTGTTGAACTCATACTGATGAGGACGGTTGTCGTCCAGATCTTTACCCTCTTTTACCCAGTCCACGAACAGGTCGTACAACGGACGGTGGGGTACGAACTCCAGGGTACACAGCGAATGGGTCACTCCTTCAAAATAGTCGCTCTGTCCGTGTGCGAAGTCATACATGGGGTATGCTTTCCAGGTTTCGCCTGTACGGTGGTGCGGAGTCTTTACCACACGATAAATAATAGGGTCGCGGAAGTGCATGTTGGGGCTTGCCATGTCTATTTTGGCACGGAGCACCATTTTGCCTTCTTCTATTTCACCGCTGTTCATTTTGTTGAACAGTTCCAGGCTTTCCTCGATGGGACGGTTGCGGTAAGGGCTCTCGGTTCCGGGTTGGGTGGGAGTGCCTTTTTGTGCCGCGATTTGTTCTGAGTTCTGTTCGTCTATATAAGCCTTTCCTTCCTTTATCAGATTGACGGCGAAATCCCATAATTGCTGGAAGTAGTCGGATGCATAATATTCGTTTCCCCACTGGAATCCGAGCCATTGGATGTCCTCCTTGATGGCTTCCACGTATTCCATATCTTCTTTGGTCGGGTTGGTGTCGTCAAAACGCAGGTTACATACGCCACCATAGCGTGCAGCTATCCCGAAATCCAGACAGATGGCTTTGGCATGACCGATGTGCAGGTAGCCGTTCGGCTCGGGCGGAAAGCGGGTTTGTACTTTCCCTCCGTTTTTACCTTCTCTCAGGTCGTTCTCAACTGCCTGTTCAATGAAGTTCAGACTTTTCTTCTCTGTAGCTTCTGTAGCGTTCATTTCAGTCATTGTGATATCAATTTTACACTTTTGCTGCAAAAGTACGCATTCTTTTTGGGATATCCTTTATTTCACAGGAATATATCCACCGTTTTTTATAATATTTTGCCCCTGGGGCGACAGGATATACTCGATGAACGGGGTTACTTTTTCCTTATTGGCTACGTTGTAATAGTAGTAAAGAGGGCGTACTACGGGGTAAAGTTTCTTCTTTCCGTTTTCAAGGCTGGGCAGTACATAGTGCTTGCCGTCGTCGTAGGAAACGGCGATGGCTTTCACCCGGGGGGACAAGTAGGCCAGTCCTACATAGCCGATAGCGCCTTTGGTCTGGCTTACAGACTGGATCACGGCTCCGGTGGCGGGCATGGACAAGCTGCTGCTCATGTAGTTCTTGTTCTTCAGGGCGCTTTCTTTGAAAAATTCGTAAGTTCCCGAAGAAGTTTCGCGGGAATAGACAATAATTTTCATATCGGGTCCTCCCAGTTGCTTCCAATTGGTTATCTTGCCGCGGAATATGGCTTCCAGTTGCTGGCGTGTCAGTTGGCTGACGGGGTTGGACGGGTTTACAATGACGGCCAGGGCATCATACGCTATGATTACCTCCTCCACTTCCTGTTTGGCGGCTTTCAGTTTCATCTTTTCGCTGAATTTGATGGGACGGGAAGCCATAGCGATATCTGTCGTGTTGTCCATCAGGGCGGAAATCCCCACTCCGGTTCCCCCGCCGGTGACGGTTACCCGCCGGTCGGGATCATCTTTCATGAAAATCTCGGCTGTTTCCTGTGATACAGGCAACACCGTGTCACTGCCTTTTATGCGTTGTGCGGTAATATTCAGACTACAAGCCAATAGAATAAAAAGAAATAGAGCTTTTAATTGATTCATAAGTTCTTATATTAATTCGTGTGCAAAAGAAACGTTTTCTTGTGTCATTTGTTTTACTGGTGTGTTACGATTCTGTTACGGGCAATATTCGCCGGCAAGGGTGGATTGAATCCGTCCTTGCGGGAAAATGGCAATAAGATCAGGATTGTCTTTGCTTGTAACAAGTTTGTAATATAATTGTAGCAAATACTTCAAGCTTCTTTCATATCACCTTAATATAAAGAGGCTTTTTTTGCATCGGTTATTAAAATAGAAGACTAAAACTGTATGAAACGAGTTTGGGAAAAGATTGTAGAAGGGATATTGACTTGCAGCGGCTTTATAACGAGCATTACTATTTTGCTGATTGTCGTATTCTTGTTTGCGGAAGCTTTGGGACTTTTTAATAAAAAAGTCATAGAAGAGGGATATGTGCTGGCGGTGAATAAAGCCAATCCGGTGCAGGAACTGAGTGCGGCACAAATAAAAGACGTTTTTGACGAAGAGATTACCAACTGGAAAGAGCTGGGAGGACCGGACGCGGAGGTTAAAGTTTTCCGGTTGGAGGATATCACCTCCTATTTCTCGGAGGAAGAGCTGGGAGCCGAATACGAGAAAGCCCCCCGGTGCATCGGCGAGATCGTTGCCGGTAATCCAGGCATCATCGCCTTTGTTCCCTCCAAGTTTATAGAGAAGGATTTTCCGGGCCACCTGCTGAAAGACGAGTCTATTTCTTTTGACGAGGTTTTTGCTGGAAAGGAATGGTTCCCTACGGCTACTCCCGCCCCTCAGTTCGGATTTCTTCCTTTGATTACGGGTACGCTTTGGGTGAGTTTCTTTGCCATCCTGTTCGCTTTGCCTTTCGGCTTGTCGGTGGCGGTGTATATGTCCGAGGTGGCCGACCATCGGACCCGTAGTTTTCTGAAGCCGGTTATTGAGCTGCTCAGTGGTATTCCGTCCGTGGTCTACGGTTTCTTTGGGTTGATAGTCATCGTACCGCTTATTCAGAAAGTCTTTAATCTGCCTGTGGGCGAGACCGGATTGGCCGGAAGTATTGTTTTGGCTATCATGGCACTCCCCACTATCATTACCGTAAGCGAGGATGCGATGCGGAATTGTCCCCGTGCCATGCGCGAAGCCAGTCTGGCATTGGGCGCTACCCGTTGGCAGACTATATATAAGGTGGTGATACCTTTCTCTGTTTCGGGAATCACTTCGGGCGTTGTCCTGGGCATCGGACGTGCCATAGGCGAGACGATGGCGGTGCTGATGGTTACAGGAAATGCGGCCGTGATACCCACCACTATTCTGGAACCGCTCCGTACCATTCCGGCGACTATTGCAGCGGAACTGGGAGAGGCTCCTGCCGGCGGCGCGCACTATGAAGCCCTGTTCCTGTTGGGAGTAGTGTTGTTTTTCATCACGATGCTTATCAACTTTAGTGTAGAATATATTTCATCAAGAACAAATAAATAATGTACTGATTTGCCGGTGTGCTAATGATTATGCGGCACACAGCGCACCAATGGGTATATGGATAGATTGACAAATGATTAATTAAGTATTTAAGATATGAAGCAAGATGTTTTCCCTGTCGGGCAAGGGGCGCGTAAAAGACGTTCGCAATGGCTGGCATTCGGCATTTTCAAACTGTTGAGTTATAGCATTGTCCTCATTCTGTTCGCCATTCTCGGTTTTATTATATATAAAGGTATAGGAGTAATCAGCTGGGAGTTTCTGACCACGGCGCCCAGTGACGGCATGACGGGTGGCGGTATATGGCCGGCCATTGTAGGTACTTTTTATCTGATGGCGGGCAGTGCGCTGTTCGCTTTTCCGGTGGGAGTGATGAGTGGCATTTATATGAACGAGTATGCGCCGAAAGGCAAGCTGGTCCGCTTTATCCGGATGATGACCAATAACCTGAGCGGTATTCCGTCCATTGTGTTCGGTTTGTTTGGTATGGCACTGTTTGTGAAATACATGGGGTTCGGCGACAGCATCCTGGCCGGTTCTTTGACGTTGGGATTGCTTTGTGTACCTTTGGTGATACGCACCACCGAAGAAGCCTTGAAGGCGATTCCCGACAGCTTCCGTGAAGGGAGTCTGGCTTTGGGCGCGACCAAGCTGCAAACCATCTGGCATGTGATTCTGCCTATGGGGATGCCCAACATCATTACCGGACTGATTCTGGCTTTGGGACGTGTATCGGGTGAAACGGCGCCCATCTTGTTTACGTGTGCCGCTTACTTCCTGCCGCAACTGCCACACAGCATTCTGGATCAATGCATGGCATTGCCTTATCACCTTTATGTGATTTCTACCAGCGGAACGGATATGGAGTCACAGCTTCCTTTGGCATACGGTACGGCGTTGGTACTGATCCTTATTATTTTAATTATAAACCTGTTGGCAAATGCACTCCGCCGGTATTTTTCCAACAAAGTAAAAACGAATTAATAATTTGTCGGTGTGCCGATGGGTTGCGCTGTGTACCGTACGGACATTGGTACATTAGCACATAGACAAATCAGCAAATTATTAAAACATTAAGAATATGAATAAGATAGATGCAAAACATGTAAATTTTTTCTATGGTGATTTTCAGGCACTGAAAGATATAAGCATGACGATTGAAGAGAAATCGGTGGTGGCTTTCATAGGCCCGTCCGGCTGTGGCAAGTCCACCTTCCTCCGTCTGTTCAACCGCATGAACGACCTCATTCCCGGCTCTCGTCTGGAGGGGGAGATTTTGATTGACGGGAGAAATATATACGACAAGTCCGTGCAGGTGGACGAGTTGCGCAAGAGCGTAGGGATGGTCTTTCAGCGTCCCAACCCGTTCCCGAAAAGCATTTTCGAGAATGTGGCCTACGGGCTTCGGGTAAATGGGGTGAAAGACAATGAGTTTATCCGCCACAGGGTGGAGGAAACCTTGAAAGGAGCCGCATTGTGGGATGAGGTGAAGAATAAGTTGAAAGAGTCTGCGTTTGCCCTGTCCGGTGGTCAGCAGCAGCGGTTGTGCATAGCCCGTGCCATGGCTGTATCTCCTTCGGTTCTGCTTATGGATGAACCGGCTTCGGCACTGGACCCTATCTCTACAGCCAAGGTAGAAGAGTTGATTCATGAGCTGAAGAAAGAATATACCATCGTTATTGTCACCCACAACATGCAGCAGGCCGCGCGTGTCAGTGACAAGACAGCCTTCTTCTATATGGGCAATATGGTGGAATATGATGATACGAAGAAAATATTTACGAATCCGGGCAAGGAAGCGACCCAGAATTATATTACAGGGCGTTTCGGGTAAAGCATTCATCACAGCGTTGCACAGATGGGAGATAAGATAAAGCTGGAACTGATGTGCCACAACCCGATGCGGGCTTGCTTGCTTTTCAGATCTAATGGTACGGATTTGTCTTTTTATTCTTCTGTCCGGAAAATTAAAATCAGTGTGAATCTGCGCAATCTGCGGTGAAAGAAATAATGATAAACAAAACAAGAATTAAGAATATGGTGAAATTTATAGAATCAGAACTTGTATCACTGAAGAAGGAAGTGAACGAGATGTGGACATTGGTTTACAATCAGCTGGACAGGGCAGGAGAGGCTGTGCTGACCTTTAACCGTGACCAGGCACAGCAAGTCATTGTCCGTGAGAAAAGGGTGAATGCGTTCGAGTTGAAAATAGACAGTGATGTAGAGGACACTATCGCTCTATACAATCCGGTAGCCATTGACCTGCGTTTTGTGCTGGCCATGTTCAAGATAAACAGTGATTTGGAGCGTTTGGGAGATTTTGCCGAAGGCATAGCCCGTTTTGTGGTGAGAAGCGAGGAAACCGTGCTGGATAGTGAACTGCTCCACAGCCTGCGTATAGAAGAGATGCTGAAACAAGTGCTCGGTATGCTCGAAATGACCAAGAACGCGTTGAATGAAGAAAATCTGGAGTTAGCCCTCAATGTATTCAGTAAAGATAATTTGCTGGACGAAATCAATGCGGCTGCTCCTGCCGTCCTTACAAAATATCTGGAAACACACCCCGATAATTTCCTGACTTGCCTGGAACTCGGCACCGTTATCCGTAAGCTGGAACGTGCCGGAGACCATATAACCAATATCGCCGAAGAAATTGTTTTCTTCATCGATGCAAAGGTGCTGAAACATCGCGATAAGGTAGATGGACATTTCTTGGGAAAAGAAAAAACTCATTAAAATGCTGTTTTAGTCTATATTTTTGCTACCTTTGTATATATAATGAGGCCGATAAAGATCATTTTGAATAATAATCTGCCAAAAAAGACAGAAAAATCTAAAAACATGTTGTATGGCATAGTTTTTTATTTGGCTGGTTTAAAAAAAGGCTCGATATTTGCATCGTTATCCTGAAAACAATCTTTTTACCTTAAAAAAAAACTAATACCTATTGAAAACTTAAAAAGGGGGCTTTGTGAAAAGACCCCTTTTTTATTTGCTGCATAATGGTTCTTCCGGTGTTAAATTTCACCTATTTATTGGTCAATATGTAAGATTTCTGTATTTATTAGCTTATATTAGCAACTTTCTTTTAAGTTAATGCTTAACTTTGTTCCCTCATAAAAATAGCGGTGAAAAGAATGAAGACAAAATATATCAAGTCGTTTCTACTATTTTTGTTATTAGGATGCTGCATTTCGGTGTCAGCCCAAAATATACAAGGCGTTGTAACAGACTCATTGACGAATGAACCCATACCCTACTTGTCAGTCTTTTATGAAGGAAAAGGCGTAGGAAGTATTACCGATAATGATGGAAATTATAAGGTCAAAACCCGTAAAGGCTGGAATAAACTCACCTTTTCGGCGGTGGGATATGTAACAAAAGTGGTGAATATAATTCCCGGCGTCACCAAGAACCTGAATGTGAGGATGAGACCGGATGATATCATGCTGGACGAAGTGGTGGTGAAGCCCAAACGAGAGAAATACTCCCGTAAGAATAATCCGGCAGTGGAACTGATGAAGAAGGTGATCGCTCATAAAAAGAATAATAAGCTGAGCGAGAACGATTACTATCAGTACAATAAGTATCAGAAGATCACGATGTCACTGAATGATGTGACTCCCGAGATGCTGGAAAAAGGCATGTATAAAAAGATGCCTTTCCTGAAAGACCAGATCGAACTTTGCGAGGAAACCAATAAATTCATCCTTCCTATTTCGGTGGACGAGACCGCTTCGCAGAAAATTTACCGTAAACATCCCAAGAGTGAGAAGACCATTATCAAAGGAATGAGCTCTACGGGGGTGAACGAGCTGTTTGCAACGGGAGATATGCTGAGCACGGTGCTGAAGGATGTATTTACGGATGTGAATATTTACGACAATGATATCCGTCTGTTGCAGTATCCTTTCATCAGCCCTATTTCGTCCAGTGATGCCATCTCTTTTTATAAGTTTTACATTATGGACACCACATTCGTGGACAAGGACAAGTGTTTCCATCTCACCTTCGTTCCCAATAACTCGCAGGACTTCGGTTTTACGGGGCATCTTTACGTATTGGCCGACTCGTCTTATACGGTGAAGAAATGTACAATGAACCTGCCCAAGAAATCGGGGGTGAACTTTGTAGACAATATGGATATTATTCAGGAGTTCGAGCAATTGCCCAATGGGGAGTGGGTGTTGAAAACCGATGACATGATTGTGGAGATGACCTTGATGAAGATCATGCAAGGATTCCAGATACGAAGGACTACCCGTTACTCTGATTATGCCTTCGATGAGCTTCCGCAGCAACTTTTCAAGCGTAAGGGGGCCGAGATCAAAGAGGCGGACGCCATGATGCGCGGAGACGATTTCTGGAATCAATACCGGCCGGTTCCGCTTACGCAGACCGAGAGTTCTATGGATATGCTGGTAAAGCGTCTGGAGCAGATGCCGGGATTCAAATATGTGATTTTTGTATTGAAGGCGTTTATCGAGAACTTTGTGGAAACCGGGACCAAGGAGCATCCCAGCAAGGTAGATATCGGTCCGGTAAACACCATGATCTCCAATAACTATATCGACGGATTGCGTCTGCGTATGAGCGCGCAGACCACGGCCAACCTGAATCCGCATCTGTTCTTCAAGGGATATTACGCTTACGGATTCAAGGATCATCGTTCCAAGTATATGGGTGAGGTGGAATACTCTTTCAACAAGAAGGAATACCTGCCGCGCGAGTTCCCGAAGAACTCCATCACGTTCAGCTATCAGTATGATGTGATGTCTCCCACGGATAAGTTCCTGAAGACAGATAAAGACAACGTGTTCGTATCTTTCAAGACTTCTACGGTAGACCAGATGTCCTACGTGCGGAATATCGCCTTGAAGTACGAGAACGAGACACAGTTTGGCCTGAAGACCACGGTGGAAGTGAAACACAGCACAGACGAGCCTACCGGCGGTCTGGCCTATATAACCAATGATGACCAGAAAACGTTGGTTCCTGAGATTCAGACCATGGAAGCCTCCCTGGCCTTCCGTTACGCTCCGGGTGAGACATTTGTCAATACCAAGCAACGCCGTATTCCGGTTTCTTTTGACGCTCCGGTATTTACGCTGTCGCACACGGCCGGTTTCAAGGGCGTGCTGGGCGGAGAGTATAACTATAACTTGACAGAGATCGGGCTGTACAAGCGTTTCTGGTTCTCGTCATGGGGTAAGATCGACATGTTCGTGAAAGGCGGTGCGCAGTGGAACAAAGTTCCGTTCCCGTTGCTGATCATGCCGGCGGCCAACTTGTCCTATATCCTGCAGCGCGAGACTTTCAACTTGATTAATAATATGGAGTTCCTGAACGACCGTTACGCCTCTCTGGATGTATCGTGGGATTTGAACGGTAAGATTTTCAAACGTATTCCTTTGCTGAAAAAACTGAAGTGGCGTGAGGCTATCGGCTTCAAGATGCTGTATGGTCATTTAACCGACAAGAACAATCCGATGAAGCATCCGGGTGACAGCGAGCTCTTCCTGTTCCCGATCCGTGACGGACGTCCTACCAGCTTTGTGATGGACCCGAAGACCCCGTACATGGAATGCTCTGTGGGTATTCACAATATTTTCAAGATATTGCACATAGACTATGTCCGCCGTCTGAATTATCTGGATCATCCCGATGCGAACAAATGGGGCGTGCGGTTTATGGTGATGATGACGTTCTGATGCAAGGAGAGCTCTCCGATGGAGTGTGAAATGAAGAAACCGAGGTAAGAACTTGTATCGTTCAAATAAAAGGTTTATCTTTGTTCCTATCTCAATATAAAGATATTTAATGATGGAATTGAATACTTATCGGCTTAATTCATTAGAAGAACCTACGGATGCTCAACTTCATGCGCTGATGGAGCAGGTTGCGATGTCTGCACGTGAAAGTTCTCGTCATGCAGAGTTGGAATTGAAACATAGAATGCAGGCTGTAAAAGAATTGTTAAAAGCGTATAGGTCAGAGAAGGCTGAAAAAGATAATTAAAAATATCTTCTGATATTTTCTTATCAAAAGTAAGTTTTCCTATTTTTTAAGCGCTTTTATTGTGTAATACACAATTATAGTGTATCTTTGTGCCCTCAAAAAGTTTCTAAATTCCTTTTATATAAAGGGTAAAGAACCTTTTTTGAGGGTATAAACATGTCTATAAAAAGCAGACAGAAAAGACGTCTTCGGACGAAAGAAACAACAAATAAAAGATTTCAGAAATACAAAATGAAATCTGTGTAAAATACTATTTATCAGCCAGTTATAAACACTGCGCTGATATGGTCTTCCAGTATCGGTCAGCGTGGATTTCTGACGATAAACCTCATGAAAAAGCTATCCCATCAGTTTGATAAACCGAAGCGTTCTGTGGCATCTCCCGAAGCGTTGGAAGCTTTGCGGAATAACAATGCCGTGCGTTGGTATGTGTTGTCGCTTCCCGATTGCCATCGGGGAGGAGTGCGCGGTTTGCAACGGGAACAGGACCGGCGCATACAGGCAGGCGAGCCCTCATTCGGCTTTTTTGCTCCTTCCTATCAGGAAGTGAGGCGTATAGACGGCAAATTCGTCAATACCCAGCGTCCCTTACTCTTCAACTATGTATTTGTCCGTGCCTCCGAGCGTGATGTTTTCCAACTGATGCAACGTTTTCCTGTACTCAGTTTCCTGCCTCGGGTGAGGGAACGGAAGCGGGAGTATTTTCCCTACCTTTCCGATGCCGCAATGGAGAATTTGCAGTGGGTGGCCCGTTCTTATTCCAATACACTTCCTGTTTATATACCCCAGCCGGATGGTTTGCGCAAGGGCGCGTACTTCGTCATCTTCGCGCAGGAACAGGTGCAGGCCGCCGACGAGTGCGCGGATGGGTTTGCCGGGGAATGCGGCACGTGCCTCGTTGATGATGGTCTCGATGCCTCCGTGGGAGCAGCTGTTGAAGATGACGAGCCCCTCGGGCGTCTCGATGATGAGGCTTTGCTCGTGGTCGAACCCGTCGCCGACAAGCCCGTCATCGGTCTTCAGGTAGAGGTGCTCGCGCTCGCCGATTGCCTCGAGGCCCTTGGTGTCATGGCCCAGGAGCCATGCGCCAGGTGCGAATTGCAAGGTGCCGTCGACGCGCTCGATGCGCAGTGCCTGCTGCTCGAGAAGCCCTCTCTGGATGCCGATGTACTTCATGTCACCTTTGGCATCGCTCCAGCACGTCTCCTCGCATGAGCTCCGGATGAGCGGCGGCGCGTGGTCATTGATTGCGAAGAAGTCCCCGAA
>ERZ826242.2252-NODE-2252-length-17444-cov-2.443959_pt1 | contig 17444 bp, 20 predicted proteins | sample MGYA00519871_ERZ826242 | MGnify/ENA primary metagenome ERZ826242 (study PRJEB31778, sample SAMEA3449226) | human gut metagenome | biome: human gut; feature: human-associated habitat; material: faeces | place: United Kingdom | collected 2010/2012 ...
TTTTTTATATACTATTCAGAAAGGATTTTTATTATGGATCGAGTTACTTATCATGAGCAAACTGATATGGAAAACATTTTAAAGCTTCGTGAAGTTCTTCGTACTCTTCCGGAATTTTCCAGGGATTATTTCCGTGCCATTGATTCAACAACAACCACAAAAACCAGAATTTCTTACGCGTACGACATCCGGATTTTCTTTCAGTTCCTTGTGAACGAAAATCCACTGTTTAAGGATAAAAAAATCACAGATCTGACCATCGATGTTCTGGACCAGGTGCAGGCTCTCGACATCGAGGAATTTATGGAATATTTGAAGGTTTACAAAGATAATCAAGATACATATGTTACTAACGGCGAAACTGGCTTAAAACGCAAAATTTCGACGTTACGCAGCTTCTACAATTATTACTTTAAACACGAAATGATCAAAACGAATCCTCCTGCCTTGATCACCATGCCAAAACTTCATGAAAAAGCTATTGTCCGACTGGATACCGATGAAGTTGCCATGCTTCTGGATTATATCGAGCATGCCGGGGATCAACTTTCCGGACAGAAAAAAGCTTACTACGAAAAAACAAAAACCCGTGATCTCGCCCTGATCACTCTCCTGCTTGGAACCGGAATCCGTGTGTCAGAATGTGTCGGTCTGGATGTCGAAGATCTTGATTTCAAAAATGATGCGGTAAAAGTCACACGAAAAGGCGGAAACGAAATGTTCGTATATTTTGGTGAAGAAGTAGAAAAAGCATTGCTGGATTACCTTGAAGTACGTGAGACAGTCACTCCGGTAGCCGGTCATGAGCATGCTCTCTTCTATTCTATTCAGAGGAAACGAATGGGTGTTCAGGCGGTGGAAAATCTGGTAAAAAAATACGCACAGCATATTACATCTACCAAGAAAATCACCCCTCACAAACTGCGAAGCACTTACGGTACCGCCCTATACCGGGAAACTGGAGATATCTATCTGGTTGCCGATGTATTAGGCCATAAAGACGTAAATACAACTCGTAAGCACTATGCCTCTGTTGGAGATGAACAGCGTCGGAAAGCTGCTTCTGCATTGAGATTACGGGAAGAACCGCCACAGAAGCAATAAGTACATATGCAATATAACAAAAATGGACAGTGACCGGCTATTTGGCTCTGCCCATTTTTTATATCTTCATTTTTACTCAAAACCATCAATGTCCCACATAAGCCCTGCATCAGCTGTTGTACTTAATTATTTTTCATCTATTATATTTCCTTTTCTTCCTGTTTTTTATGCAAATGCAGCATCATCCAAAAGTATCGTAAACGGACCATCATTTATCAAAGATACTTTCATATCTGCTCCAAAAATCCCCGTTTCTACTACAGGCACCTGTTCTTTTGCTTTTTCGATCATATATTCATATAACTCTTCTGCTTTTTGAGGATCTCCGGCATCCGTAAAGCCTGGTCGATTTCCATGTCTGCAATTTGCGTATAAAGTAAATTGAGACACCAGCAAAAGTTGTCCTCCTATGTCCATCAGAGAACGATTTGTCTTGCCGTTCTCATCTTCAAAGATTCGTAACTGTAATAGTTTTTTCAGATATTTATCCACCACTTCTGTAGTATCATCTTTCCCTACACCAATCAGGACCATCAATCCCTTTTCAATCGCCCCTACTGTTTTTCCATCCACAGAAACACTGGCTTCCTGACATCTTTGTATTACAAACTTCATGACTTTTTCTCCTTCTGTATATCATATCATTTATTCCGTTGTTTTGTGATCCTCTGTATTCACTTCATTATTGGCATTCGCTTTTGTCCGAATTTTACGATAACTTTTAAATACGCTGTCACTTCCCGGTTTCTCTGCAGATGGTGCCACCGGTTTCAGCGTTTCTGCATCCAGATGATCGATATTCTGATAACTTTCCAGATCAATCGGCATACACTTCTTAGTCAGACGATTTTGTATACCATTGCGGATTACTGTACAGATCACCGCGCAGGCAGGAACTCCGACAAACATACCGAAAATGCCGAAAAATCCACCTCCCACAAGAATAGCAACTATAACCATAAAACTTGAAAGTCCTGTGGAACCACCAAGAATCTTCGGTCCAAGAAAGTTTCCGTCAAATTGCTGCAATAACAGGATAAAAATAACAAAGTAAACACATTGGATCGGATTAACCAGCAAAATCAGCAGTGCACTCGGCACAGCACCAATATATGGACCAAAGAACGGAATTACATTCGTCACGCCAACAATAACACTGACAAGCAATGCATATGGCAAATTCAGAATCGTTGTACCTATATAGCACAAAATTCCAATAATAAATGAATCTAACACTTTTCCAATGATAAATCCACCGAAGGTCTTATCTACATACTGAAGGTCACGAATGATATTATTTGTTGTTCTGGTACTGAACAGGCAGTACAGCAACCGCTTTCCCTGCGCAACGTAAGATTCTTTACCGTACAACAGATAAATAGATATCATGGCACCGATCAGAAAGTTTTTCAAGAATACCAGAACCCCCAGGAATCCTGTAGAAAAGCTTGCGACCAGAAGATTTATTTTAGGCAGAAGATCGTCCGTCAGCCAGGTTTCTGCTTTAGATGTTACAGCTGAGAAAATCATACTGGAGTTTTCCTCAAGATCCGGATAATTTTTCAGAAGATTCGTCAGCCATTTTTCTATATTATTAATATATCGTGGCAAATTGTCGATAATATTTGTGATACTGTTGATCAGTTCCGGAATCAGCATAGATAACAACCCATAGATTACCAGCAAAAACAACAGTAATGTAATAATAACACAAATCATCCGAATCGCATGGCGTACTTTATGAGTTGGATTCCAGTTTTTTTTCTCACAGATCCGATAAACCACACTGCGCTCCATAAAACGGATAACCGGCCATAGAACATATGATATTGCTGCTGCATATACAATTGGAGTAAGGATGGTATAAATCGTATTCAATCCCCTGGCAATTGATGCCGTATGAAAGATACCAAAGTAAAATAACATACTGGCAGCTATAACGCAAAATGCTGTGATTCCAATCTGGACATATTTCTTTCCCAAGAAGTTTTTCATCTGAACGCCTCCACGAGTTTTCTGTTAATAAACATATATTATCTATTATAGCACAGAATAAAATCCATGTATTAACTATTTATGACTTTTCTGTAAAGTCTTTATTTGATATACTTAAATAACTGTAAATTTATGTTATTCAAAGAATTTACAAATTTATTCTGATTTATACAATTATTCTGATATTTTATAATTGGAGGAACCATACAATGAAACTGCAACAATTAATGAGTTATACAAGACGCGCTATCGATGATTACAACATGATTCAGGACGGGGATAGAATTGCTATCGGTATATCGGGCGGAAAGGACAGTTTAACGCTTTTATACGCACTCCATGGACTACAACGCTACTATCCGAAAAAATTCGATCTGGAGGCAATTACGGTTGATCTGGGGCATCCTGATTTTGATGTGTCAGGCATTCACTCCCTGTGCGAAACCATGAAAGTTCCCTATACCGTGGTAAAAACCGAAATAGCCCGGATCGTGTTTGATGAAAGGAACGAAAAGAATCCATGCTCCCTGTGCGCAAAAATGCGCAAAGGTGCTTTAAACGACACGATAAAAAAACTGGGCTGCAATAAAATAGCTTATGCCCATCACAAGGATGATATTGTAGAAACCATGATGATGTCTCTGATCTACGAAGGGCATTTTTATTCTTTTCCTCCGATCACCCATCTTGACCGCACCGACCTTACGGTGATCCGCCCGCTGATGTATGTTTCTGAAGCAGATGTGAAAGGCTTCTGTAACAAATATCAGCTTCCTGTCGTAAAAAGCCCCTGTCCGGCAGACGGATATACAAAACGACAGTATGTAAAAGACCTGCTCCGAAAACTGAATCAGGAGAATCCCGGTGTAAAAGAGCGGATGTTTTCTGCAATTGTAAACGGCAACATTCCTGACTGGACACCAAAAATCCGCTGATTTACATATATGTGTAATAAATAAGCCCACATAACAGATCCTCTCACCTGTTATGCGGGCTTATTTATTATACTACACAATATACAGCTTCAGACAGTATAATAAAATTGTAACTGTGAAGGTACTGAACAGTTACATAAAATTTAGTAAATAGCTGTTTTATATCCCTTTTCTTTCAGCTGAATTGCATTTAACACCAGTTCTACAGAGCCATCTACTCCCATTTTACCACTGTCGATACACAGATCATAGGAATCTGCATCACCCCAACGTTTGCTGGTGTAGTAATTGTAATAGCTAGAACGTTTTTTATCTGTTTTGATGATACGATCTTTTGCTTTTGCATCTGTCAGATCATAAATTTTTGCAATTCTTCGAATACGCGTCTGCAGATCCGCGTGGAAAAATACGCTGAAACAGTTATCAAAATCTGCCAGTGCATAATCCGCGCAACGACCGATCATGATACAAGGTCCCTCAGCTGCGATTTTCTTGATAGTTTCAAACTGAGCCAGGAAAACTTTCTGATTAATTGGCATATCAGAGAATGCAGATGAAGTATAACCAAAAGAGTATGTATCCAAAAGAGTATGTATCCATAACCAGAGAATACAGAAAACTATTGGTTGGTTTTTCATCATGATTCTCAAAAAGTTCTTCGCAAAGTCCACTTTCCTTTGCTGCACGTTCCAGTAACTCTTTATCGTAACACTTGATACCTAACTCTTCTGCAAGGACTCTTCCAATTTGACGTCCGGCACTTCCGTACTGACGACCTATTGTAATAATGGTATTGGTCTTCATAGCAACCCCTCCCGTTCTTTTAATTTATTATAATTATTATAAAATAAAACAAATCAATTGTACAGTACCTATTTTCTTAAATTTTCTAACAAATCAGTAAAATATTCTGGTAATGGGGCTGAGAATTCAATATATTCATTCGTCCGTGGATGAACAAACCCTAAAACCATGGCATGAAGGCACTGCCCTTGCAGATGTTTGAACGGACACTTCGCCGGCCCATAGGTAATATCTCCCACAAGTGGATGACCGATGCTTGCCATATGCACGCGAATCTGATGAGTGCGCCCGGTCTCCAGCTGGCACTCAATAAAAGTGTATGCACCAAAACGTTCCAGCACCTTATAGTGCGTTACTGCAGGTTTTCCGTTTTTGTAATTGATTGCCATCCTTTTCCGATCCGTGGCATGACGGCCAATAGGCCCTTCTACTGTTCCTTCATCTTCTTTCAGATTTCCATGTACCAGGGCGCGGTATTTTCTGGTGATTGAATGCTCTTTCAGCTGATCTGCCAGACTCTGATGTGCCATATCATTTTTACAGATTACAATAGCACCCGTTGTATCCATATCGATCCTGTGCACGATACCCGGACGCATCACTCCATTAATTCCGGAAAGATGTTCCTTGCAGTGAAACATTACTGCATTGACCACTGTATGGGTATAATGTCCGGCACTTGGATGAACTACCATTCCTTTGGGTTTATTGATGATCAGCACATCTTCATCTTCATACAAAATATCCAGTGGAATATCTTCCGGAAGAATGTCCGGACACTCCGGCTCCGGAAGTTCCAGCTTCACTGTATCGGAAAGCTGTACTTTATAATTTGCCTTTACCGTTTTTTCATTGACTGTCACATTTCCTTCTTTCAATAATTTCTGTAAATAGGATCGCGACTGATCCGGCAGCTGTTCAGAAAGAAATTTATCTATTCTTAAATTTTTCTGTTCCTCATCCGGTGTAAATGTATAGATTTCCACTATGCCTTAGACTCCCTTTTCCTGATGCTTAAGAACTCAAATTCGTCATCTTTATATATGAATAAAATGCTTACTGCAATACCAATAAAAGAAATTACCACAAAAATATCCGCTACATTAAATACCGGGAAATTAATCAGTGAAAAATAGAAAAAATCCACCACATATCCCAGGCGGAGCCGATCTATAAAGTTCCCCAGGGCTCCCGCTGTCAGAACTGATGCTATAATATGCAGCAATGTATAACGTCCGTTTTTCGGACAACGATGCAAAAACCAGAATACTGCAGCCAGATAGATAATCGTCAGAATCACAAAAATAATTCTCTGATTCTGCAGAATGCCGAACGCAGCTCCACGGTTTTCCAGATAATGCAACTGGAAAACTCCAGGAATCAGTATGATGTCACTCTGATCTTTCAGGTGATGCACAACCAGACTTTTTGTCCATTGATCCAGAAGTGTCAGAATCACCATAAGAATACAGTCCACTCCGATAAATTGTATGGTTTTCTTATTTTTCACCATCCCTTATTCTCCTTCGATCATATCTCCGTTAATAAACTGAATCGCATCCAGAATTTCTTCGTCTGTAACTGTTTTATCGATGTATGCCTGTCCGATCTTCTTGAGAAGAATAAACTTAATCTTTCCGTTATCCATCTTTTTATCCGACTTTGTCGTCTGCAATACAGCTTCATTATCCAGACCGTTAAAGAAAATCGGAAGATCAAATCCCACGTTCATATCACGGATCTCGTAGAATTCCTCTGTCGACAGACAGCCTCTTTTGAAAGAAATATAGGCAGCGGCAATGGTTCCAAGTGCCACACACTGGCCATGAAGAAGTTCAAAATTCTTCAGTTTTTCCACTGCATGACCCACTGTATGTCCAAGATTCAACAGTGCACGTTCTCCCTGTTCCGTCGGATCACTTTCCACGACAGCAGCCTTGATCTCGCAGCATTTGCGAACCATTTTTACAAGAACCGGATAGATTCGTTCCTGAATCTCCGACATATGATTAATCGTCCACTCATAAAATCTGGCATCACGAATCAGACCTGATTTCAACACTTCTCCCATGCCACTGGCAAACTGATCTTCCGGAAGAGTTTTCAGCGTATTCAGATTCATATAGACGAGCCGCGGCTGATGGAATGCACCTACCATATTTTTATACTGTGCAAAATCCACACCTGTTTTTCCACCTACACTGCTGTCTACCTGAGCCAGAAGAGTCGTTGGAATCTGGATAAAGTCAATACCACGCAGATAGGTGGCAGCAGCATATCCGGTAAGATCTCCGGTAACGCCTCCGCCAAGTGCTGCCAGTACATCTTTTCTTGTATAGTGATGTTCGATCAGAAACGCGTACAGCTCTTTTACTGTATCCAGATTTTTAGAAGCTTCTCCCGCCGGGAAAGTATACAAATCAACCGTTACATCCAGTTCTTCCAGTGCCTTCTGTACTTCTTTCCCATACAGATTTCCCACTGTATCATCTGCTACAATGCAGATCTTGCCACAGGAAAGCTCCAGTTTCTTAACTGCATCCGCTAGTTTTGTAAAATCTTCTTCCCAGAGAATCTGGTAATCAAATTCTGTCTTTGCGCCTTCTCTGTATACGCGTAATTGTTTGCTCATAAAATTCTCCTCCAAAATAATCATCCTGTTTTATTTTTGTAGAAATGCAGGATCGTATTTGAGAATACGTTATATATATTTCTGTACGGTAACACTGCACCGTCCTTTTTTTGTTGTTCCCGCCATTCCGTCATAGCGGAACTTTCCATATCCACGGACCGACACAATATCTTCCGGTTTTAAAGGATGTCCGTTAGATACAACCATTTTACCATTGACAAAAACTTTTCCGCCCTCGATCAATCCCAGCATACTGCTTCTGGATGATGAAAATGCCAGAGCAATCATCGCATCCAGCCGTACTGAACTGACTGTTCCGTGGATCTCCTGAAACTGTGGTTTCGGAAGGTCGTCCGGATTCTCAACAGCGGACACTTTCACTGTTGTATGCCGGATTCTGGTAATGTTCTGCATAAGAAATTCTTCCATCTGTGCATGGCAGAATACATACGCATCCTGGCCCTTGATCACTATATCCCCAAGTCTGGAGCGTTCGATTCCCAGATGAATCAGGGCACCCAGATAATCCCGATGAGTAAGCGCCTCACTGAATTTTCCGGAACAAGGCGAGATACGGATACACCGAATCGGATACATTGAAAGAAAAAGCTCTTCATTTTCCCCATAATCATAAGAAAGAGCATCAGGAAGAAATGCTGCTATCTGACGCTCTGCTTCTTCATAGCCACCGAAGGTACGGATCATAACACCCGCTTCCTCCGGTCGAAAGCTATGTACCATATGAAGTTCATTCAAATCCAGAAAATCCGTAAACACAGGAATCTCCCGATAATAGGCTGTTCTTGCCAGATCTGCCAGCCGCTTTCTGAACTGTACTTCCTGTTCTTTCATCTTAGAAGTTTGTCCGAACAGAAGGAACGTCAAAAGCGCCGCTTAATATTTCCTGGAAATCACCGGAAATTTCCACATTGGCTGGTGTCAGGATAAAAATATAACTGGAAATCTTCTGCAGACTTCCTGCGATAGAATAGCATGCACCGGAAGAAAAATCTATGATTCTCTGCGCCACATCTACATCAATACCTTCCAGATTCAGTACTACAGTACAACGGTCAATCAGAGTATCTGCGATCTCTCTGGTGTCTTCCATGGAAGAAGGTTTGATCACACAGACTTCCATCGTGCCATTTCCGCTGTTTTTCTTTCTCATCGGAGTGATCTTGCTGGATGCAGACGGAGTTGCCTGCTTTACAGTCTGTTTCGGAGCTTTTGCCTGCTTTGGTGCCACTTTTTTCTCAGGTTTTACATATTCAACTTCTTCATCTTCATCATCATCGTCATCCAGTTTTTTAAAGAAACGATGTTTCGGTTTTTCCTCGTCAAGGGCTTCCAGATCTTCATCATCGAAGAATTCATCATCATCGTCAAAATCATCATTTAAACGGATGGCATCTAAAGACTTATCTAAAACGCTCATTTTTTATCTCCTATCTATTTTGTTTTGGAATAATCTCTCTCACCAAAAATACCGGTACCAACACGAACCATAGTGGCACCTTCTTCAACAGCTACCTGATAATCGTTCGTCATACCCATACTCAGAATATCCATATGTACATTATTCATGTTTTTACTGCTTATGTCAACACTTAATTGTTTCAATTTTCGGAAAACAGGCCGATTTTCTTCAGGATCCGGTACATATGGAGCAATTGTCATCAGTCCCTGAATCTGCACATACGGAAGCTTACAGATCTCCTCAATCAAAGACATGGTTTCTTCCACTGATACTCCAAACTTTGTTTCCTCCTGCGCAACATTCACTTCAATCAGGACAGGAATCACTCTCTGAATCTTTTCTCCCTCATGGTTGATTGTTTCTGCCAGACGCAGAGAATCCACAGAATGAATCAGTGCTGCTTTGTCTGCAATATATTTTACTTTATTCCTCTGCAGGTGCCCGATCAGATGCCATTCGAGATTTTTCGGAAGTTCTTCGTATTTGGTGCAAAGTTCCTGTACCTTATTTTCTCCGAAGATCGTCTGTCCTGCATCCATCGCCTCCCGAATCATGGAAATCGGTTTTGTCTTACTGACTGCGATCAGAGTTACTTCTTCCGGATTCCGACCGCTTTTTTCACAGGCTTTTCTGATCTCAGCTCGTACGTTCTGTAACTGTTCTGCTACCATACATTATTCTCCTTTGTAAGTCTTTATTTAAACAGAATATCGTCTTCTTTCACGGTATTTCCGTTTCTGACAATGTAATCAAACTGGGAAAGTCCATAGGTGGTACCTGTCTCAACTATACAATATTCATCATTTTGTTCAATCATGACGATTTTCCTGAAAACAGCATAGCCTTTATTAATACAATACACACCTTCTAATGCTTTCTTTTCTTTTATTTCATAAACAGACTGGCTGTCAGGCTTCAAAATCACATCTCCGTCCTGAAAAGTATCCATATCCACATAATAGTAATCATCGTCTTCCTGATAAATCGTAGCCTTGACAAATTCAGAGGAATCATCTTTTCCCCTTCTGGTAACCTTTCGGTAGAAGCCGGCATCACCATCTTCTTCATCAGTAGCAATGTATTCTTTCGGAATCACATAAAAGTTCTTTTTCACAATGGAACTGAGCGGAATCTTTAATCCTGTCTGTGTGTTTGTTACCAATTCAATATTCAGAAAGCGATCACCACTATAACGAATCATTCCACGGCTGAATGTAATCTTGCCGTAATAATTGCCGTCTTCACCGGTAACAATGGTCAGTAAACCTGTCTGCGTGGCATCATCTTTTAAAAACTTCACTCGGATCGTCTTTTTTTCTGCCAGTGAAACAATCTGATCTGTGCTCAGCGGTATCACTACTGACCAGGTCTCACTGGTTATCAGTTTATACACAGGATCCCCGGAGGATACCTTTCGTTCTTTCTGAAGATTGGTAATCTGATAGTTTTTCTTACTGAAAAGATCTGCCGTCAGCTGATCTGCTGTAATCCCTTCGTAGCCATCCACTGTATAAACAACGATACCATCCTGTGCTGCCCGGTAAATTGTCTGTCCATTGGCCGTCTGCGTAGTTTCCGTGGAGTCATCCGTCTGAAGACCACTGTACTGGAGAATAGATCCCTCCAGCTCGTATTTGTAATTATAAACATCATAAAAGTTGTCACTGTCATATGTGGAGGCAAATCCTGCAATGGAAGAGCGGATTCCGGCATAATCCTGTTCGGTCAGTTCATTGACTGCAGCCTGTGCCGGAGTGTCCCCCAGAGTATAGACTGCTCCGGATTTTCCAACTTTACTGTTCTCTCTTGCATAATAGGTGATATAACCGGCGGCATTCGTATTTACCACAGATTCTTCACGGATTGCCAGTGCTGTATATGTCTTATTATTGGATAAGGGACCTGCGGTCACCTGATAGGACTGAATATGATCTGCAGTAAGATATAGAATGACCGTAATTACCATATACACAAAAAGTGCCCCAAAGATAAAGGTTCCTATATTTAACGGGATCTTACGAAACCATCCGGATATTTTATTTTTCCTTTTTGTAGTCATGAAAACACTCCCCTTCGTTTTTCTGACTTATACTCATATAAAATTATTCTATCATCCCTATGACGAATACACAAGAAAAAAAATATGCATATTCTGTGAAATCGTGGAAATACTGGAGATAACGAAAAAAACAGGAGGTTGATCAAATTAAGATGAAAGGTTTGGATTATACAGCACTGATACTGACAATCACAGGTGCAATTAACTGGGGGCTGGTAGGACTGTTCAAATTCGATCTGGTTGCTTTCTTGTTCGGCAATTTATCCTGGCTTTCCAGGATCATCTATATCCTGGTTGGATTAAGCGGTCTGTACCTTTGCACCTTTTTCAGTCGTCTCGCCGACACTAACCCGTAAGCTGCGGATAACTATGAGAAACACGTTCCGCGAGTTTCTCATAGTTATCGCGGCAGTCGCCAGGGTCGCGTGCATGCACGGTCTTTGGCTCGTTACTCGCGTAAAACATGAAAAGAGGGTCGCCAACAGGCAACCCTCTTTTCATCTGCTACAGTTTTACAAGGCAATGATGATATCATTCTGAAATTCAGCAGGTAATTCTTCTTTATCCATGGAAACACTTAATACAAAATTAATTTTATATGCCTCGGAAATATCTTTTAACTGATGCAGTGCATCGGTAATATCTTTTCCTTCCAATTGTGCATTTTTCAGGAAGCTGTCCAGATACATTTCCTGCAGATCATGATCCTGAGATACAATACCACATACAAAACCGATGAATTCATCTGCATTTTTAATCGGATATCCGGATACATCGATCAGACGAATTTTATTGTTCAGTTCATACATATGTTTGGAACTTTTATCCAGATATACAATGTTACCTTCAGCAGCTTTAATGGCTCCGTTCACTTTATCTAAAAGCTGCTTAGTTTTTCCTTTACCTTTTTTACCTACAATTAATTGAACCATAGCAGTTTCCTCCTTTGATTTCTGGTATATATTACCAAAAAGTACTGTTCTGTTGTTGTAATTATAGAATATTTCACCAAGAAATACAATGGTAAATTTGAAAAAATCTGAAAAATTTCAAAAAAAACAGGAAATAAACGCACAACACCTGGTGCATTTCTTTCCTGTTTCTGATATTTTTGAAAATCAGCTGATTCTACTGATTGATCGCAGAAAGCAACTGATTCATATACGTGTACAGATTCGTCTTATTTGCCGCGTGAAGAACAATAGAAATATACGGTTCCCCATAGGCATTCTGGCTCAACAGTGCCAGACAGGAGCCTGCATCTGATGTTGTACCGGTCTTACCGCCAAGCACCGTCACATTCTTCGGTGCCGTCACCTGACGGGTCAGATACTGATCGGTAGCATCCAGATGAAAAGTTACTTCCTGCTCACCTCTGTTACAGGTAAGATTATAAGAACTAAGCTGTGCAATCTCCAGAAAATGTGGATACGTCATCGCTTCCTGTAACATCAGATAAATATCGTATACTGTTGTATAATGATTTTCATCCTGCAGTCCTGAAGGATTGGCAAAATGTGTATTGGTTGCACCAAGCTCCAGTGCTTCCTGATTCATCATTTCCACAAACTGATCCACGCTTCCGCCGATATGCTGTGCTATAGCAACCGCAGCATCATTCCCGGAATAGATCAGCAGACCATGAAGAAGTTCATCCAGTGTTACCTGATCTCCTTCCTGAAAGCCAATCTCTGTGGAACCGGATTCCTGGTTCAGAGCCTCTGCCGGAATTGTCACTATGTCGTCCATATTCCCATTCTTAAATGCCAGAATCGCTGTCATAATTTTTGTGATACTCGCCGGATATGATTTTTCATGAATATTCTGAGCAAACATCACAGATCCATGATCCAGATCGAAAAGACCGGCTTTTGTCGTATCACTGATCGCAACACCTTCCAGACTCATATTTCCGGAGGAAACTGCATATGACGAGGCAAAGGAATCGGCTTTCTGTGTACTGATTTCTGCACCATGTGTACCGTACATCTCTTCTTTTACCGAATAAGCTGAAGTCATATCCAGCTGTGAAGAGCGGCGGAGAAGTACGAGTGCGGTAATTCCCACACCAAAAAACAGAATCAGAATCCCTGTAAGAATCAGTGTATCCCGATACTTTTTTTTGATAGGTTTCAATAATCGTTTTCTATTTTTTATACATTTCACGCCAGTCAAGTTCTCCTCTTTCCAGGGATTTGATCAGAAGTTCCGCTGTGGCAAGATTTGTTGCCAGCGGAATAATATGTGTATCACATAAACGGAAAATCTTATGTGCATCCGGTTCATGCTTTTTCTCCTGATATGGTCCGCAAAGGAAAATCACCAGATCCATCTGATTCTGTTCAATCATAGATGCCATCTGTTGTTCGCCGCCCACATGTCCCGCATGAAGTTTATGGACGTCCAGATTCGTAGCCTCCTCAATCAGACGCCCGGATGTCCCGGTGGCATAAAGCTGATGCTTGCTGAGGATTCCTCTGTATGCAATACAAAAATTCTGAAGCAGTTTTTTCTTAGATTCGTGTGCGATGAAGCCAATGTTCATTTTTTTCTCCTCCCAAATATCTTCTGTTTTGCAAACCTACGTTTAATACCAGACCCATACCAATATACAGACTGACCAGAGATGTCAGACCATAACTTACAAAGGGAAGCGGTGTTCCTGTGTTTGGAAGAACGCCGGTGGCTACACAGATGTTCAGAAAACTCTGGAAGCCAACGACGCCTGCTACGCCGCAACATATAATCTTACCGGACAGGTCCTTGGCCTTTCTGCTTGTAATTATACATTCAACCACAATGAGGAACAAGAGTAATATGATAAAAACGCTTCCGATGAACCCAAGTTCTTCACCTGCAACCGCAAAGATAAAGTCTGTCTGAATCTGAGTAACAAAATTTCCTTTATTTGCAGAGGAAACTTTGTTGTTATTATATCCTTTTCCGGTAAGTTCACCGGAACCAATAGCTGTAATTGAATTTTGCTGCTGGATAACATCATCTTTGTATGTCTCGTCTTCCGGGTACATCCAGGACATGATTCTGTCTTTCTGATAGGAGTCAATAATCTTGATATCTGTCTGTGTGATCAGAATGAATGCCACAATAACCAGCGGAATGGCAACTCCCAGAATACCCCCAATGATCTTATAACTCAGGCCTGCCACATACATCATCAGACAGAATATAATCGTAACAGTGATCGTGTTTTTCAGATCCGGCTGAATCTTTATTAAAACCAGCGGCACTGCAAGGAGCACTACGGAAGCCAGAATAGTCTTACAGGTATTCAGGGTATCTTCGTGATCCATCAGAAACCGGGCAAAAAACATGATCAGCAAGATCTTCGAAAGCTCGGTCGGCTGAAAACGTACAAAGCCAAGATCCAGCCATCGGGTAGCACCACCTGCAGAATCCCCGAAGAACCGAACGATCAGCAGCATTATAATGTTTACCCCGTAGATGATCCAGTAAAAATTCAACAGCCAGCTGTAGTCCATCAAAGAAACTACAACCATCACCACGAGACCAAGAATCACACCGATCAGCTGTCTCGACTGCAGAGAAGCTTTTGCACTTCCCACCAGCAGCACTCCGATTCCGCTGATCATCAGAAGCCAGATGATCAGCCGGAAATTATAATTTTTCAATCTGTAAAGTTTAAACATGTTAAGATCCTGTATCCTTTCTGGATTTTAACGGTATATCTGCTGTGAGAACGGGTGGTGACTGATGAAAACAGATTGTCACCTTTCCTGCATCAACAGGTATGTATTTTCCCGCAGCTTTTATCATATCGTTTTTTAACATCTGCATCGTCTGAGGTGAGCAGCTCACCCGATCCGATATGAGAAGCAGTTTGAGTCTGTCTTTTGCAATGGTGCCAGAGGCTTTCCGTTTTTTGCCGAAGATACTCATTGCTTCCCTCCTATCTGCCAAACAATCGTCCCAAAATTCCTTTTTTCACATCGAGATCCTGGAAGGGGACTTCTTCACCAAGAAGCCGATGACAGATATTGAGATAAGCCTGTCCGCACAGACCTGGCTTGCCTGCCAGAGGTTCTCCCTGATTCGTAGCAATTACAACCTGTTCGTCATCAGGGAGGATGCCGATCAGAGGTACTGCCAGAATATCCGACACATCCTCCACGGACATCATATCTCCCCGTTTTACCATATCCATGCGGAGGCGATTAATAATCAGACGGATATCTCTCAGATCCTCCGCTTCCAGAAGACCAATGATCCGATCCGCATCACGAATCGCTGAAACCTCCGGTGTTGTCACTACCAGAGCTTTGGTAGCTCCGGCGATGGCATTCCGAAATCCCTGCTCAATTCCTGCCGGGCAGTCCAGCAGGATGTAATCAAACTGTTTTTTCAGTTCCTCACATAATTTTTTCATCTGCTCCGGTGTAACAGAGGTTTTATCTCTGGTCTGTGCAGATGGAAGCAAAAACAGATTGGCATACCGTTTATCCCTGATCAGCGCCTGTTTTAATCGGCAGTTTCCTTCGATGACATCTACCAGATTATACACAATTCGGTTTTCGAGTCCCAGTACCACATCCAGATTTCGAAGGCCGATATCTGTATCTACCAGAACTACTTTTTTATCCAGTGCCGCAAGTCCGGTACCGATATTGGCAGCAGTTGTCGTCTTACCGACCCCGCCTTTCCCGGATGTAACAACAATTACTTCACTCATATCCAATCCTCCTGATATTTGTTCATATTGTCTGTCTTTTGCATCTCGATCAGTCTGTACCTGCGTTGGAATTGCTGGCTGTACTTGCCTGTCCGGTAAGAATCTCTGTTTCATCTTTCAGTCCGAAGTAATAGTTCAGAATATCCTTTGCCACCAGTTCGGAGTTTGTTGACGCATAACCGTTTGCAATACGGATTGCCCACGCAATCTGTGGTTTATCTGCCGGTGCATAACCGATAAATAAACTGTGGTTTGCACGGTTTTTACTCTGCTGTGCTGTACCGGTTTTACCTGCAAGTGTAACGTTCAGATCCTGGAAAATACCCCAGTTGGATTTGGTAATAACGCCTTCCATACCGACATGGACATCATCCCAGATCCCCTGACTCAGTTCCACATGATCAATCATTTCCGGAGTATAATCTTCAATCAGATTTCCATCGGAATCTGTTGATTTATCTAACAGTGAAAGATTATATACATTACCACTGCTCGCCAGAACCGTTGCATACCTGGCAAGCTGAGATGTGGTATAACTGTGAGTACCCTGTCCGATAGCGGACGGGATTGGCAGTTCGTTGGAAACCTGTGGCGATGCTTCAGAAATCTCCAGCCCGGACTTTTTATCCAGCCCAAGCAGATTCGCATACTTAATCAGCTGCTGCATCGCTGTATTATCATTAAATGTTCCTTCTGCATTCTGTCCAAGACGATAAGCGGTTTCACTGAAAAATACGTTACAGGAATTGGCAATACCATCTCTGATAGAAAGTGCACCATGTCCGCTCAGCAACCAGCAGTTCAGTGGTGCTCCCTGCAGTTTATCAAATCGGCCGCCACAGTAAATGTAGTCATTATCTGTAATAACTCCTTCTGACAGACCGGCAATCGCTGTTACCGGTTTAAATGTAGAACCTGGTGCCGTACGTTCCTGTGTCGCCTTATTATAAAATGGTGTAGACAAATCTTTATTCAGTTTTCTGTAATAATCTGTATCCATATTGTTAGCAAGACGATTATTATCATATCCCGGATAAGATACACATGCCAGTGTCTCTCCGGTGGACGGATCTGTGATAACAACAGAACCGGAACAAGGATCCAGCGCCAGCTGCGCCGGTGTGATCTCCAGAGAACTGATCTTATGAAGCATCAGATCCATCGCAGAAAGATTTCCGGCTTTGAAGTTCTGATAGTCCTCATCATCGGTGGAAAGGACTCCCTGTTCATACAGTACTGTACACAGCTGCTTTCCTGTAATTTCATCGTCCAGAAGCAGATATTTGTATAACATCTTACTGAAGTCCTGATCCGTAGACAGATAATCTGAAATATATGCAGATAGTTCCTGGTATACTTCTGTGGAATCCAGATATGTGTTTTTATCTGAAAACTTGGAAATATCGATCCAGTTCTGGCTTGCCGCATAAGTAAGATATTCCTGAAGAGAAATTGTCTCATCTTTCGTCCATGCCTTGTACATCTCATCATTCTTATCGATGGATGTCTCAGAAAGAATACCTGTTTTGTCCATCAGCAGATCATTGACAATATAGCTGACATATCCCTTCATCTCCTCGCTGAGGTCTTTATATGGTTTTGTATCACTTCCGGTCAGCTGTTCGTCCACTTTCCGGAAGATTTCTTCCTGCTTCCGTTCCAGTGCTGCCGCAATCTTCTGCTCAGTCTCAGAGGCATCTGCTGCCGTAAAATGATCGATATCGATT
>ERZ826242.2262-NODE-2262-length-17334-cov-4.082702_pt1 | contig 17334 bp, 16 predicted proteins | sample MGYA00519871_ERZ826242 | MGnify/ENA primary metagenome ERZ826242 (study PRJEB31778, sample SAMEA3449226) | human gut metagenome | biome: human gut; feature: human-associated habitat; material: faeces | place: United Kingdom | collected 2010/2012 ...
ATACAACGCGCCCGGAAAACTTGCAATAGGAGGCCCTGCGACAATCATGACAAAACGCAAATTTCTGCTGCAAGGCATCGCTTTAACGGCATTTTCACTGTTTTTCCGCATTACGAATATCGGCTACCGTGCGTATTTATCGGGCAAAATCGGTGCGGAGGGCATGGGGCTTTACCAGCTCATCTTCTCCGTGTTCCTGCTCGCCATCACGCTTTCCACTTCCGGCATCAGCTTGGCCGTGACGCGCATGGTGACGGCAGCCATTGCGGCGAACCGCCGCTGCACGGTGCGCAGCGTGGTGACGCAGTGCTTTTTGTTCTGCCTGACGGTGAGCTGTACCATTGCGGTTTTGCTGCTGTGCTTTTCGGATTTTGCCGCCGCGCATATTTTGGGCAACGCCGGCGCGGCACCGTCTCTGCGCATTTTGGCGCTTGGGCTGCCGTTTATGTCGCAGTGCACGTGCATGAAGGGATATTTTTTAGCAGTTGACGAATCGCTTTCCACCTCATGGAGTGACGCGGTGGAACAAGTGCTGACGATTTTCTCAGCCGTTGTGCTGTTCTGGTATTTTGCGCCGCAGAGCATAGAAGCCGCGTGCTTTGCGGCGATGATTGCTTCAACATTCGGAGAAGCCGTTTCGTTTTTGGCGGGATTTCTCATTTACCGCCGCAGCTTAAAGCGCAACACGCCGAAAGAAAAAGAGCAGGCGACGGGCGTTCTGCACGGGATGTTCCATATTGCGGTACCGTGCACGCTTTCGAGCGCGGCGCGCAGCTTGCTTTCAACGGCGGAAAATCTGCTCATCCCGCGCGAGCTCGGGCGGTACGGGCTCAGTCGTGCGGCTTCCATGTCCGCCTACGGTTTATTGCAGGGCATGGCAATGCCGATGCTGTACTTTCCGTCTTCGTTTTTGACGTCGTTCGCGTCTTTGCTCATCCCGAAAACGGCGCGGGAATTTGAGCTTTCGCACCGCAGGGCCGTGCGGCACATCACGCAGCGCGCGGTGCACGCGGCCCTGCAGTTCGGCATTTTCTGCGCGGGGATCTTCTTCGTTTTCGGCAGTGACTGGGGCGAGGCGTTTTATAAGAGCCGGGAAGCCGGAGCATACCTCAAAATTTTGGCGCCGCTCGTACCGCTTTTGTATCTGGATGTCGTGGTGGACAGTCTTTTAAAGGGGCTTGATGAGCAGCTGAACTCCATGAAATACAACTTTTCGGATTCGTTTCTGCGTGTGCTTTTGATTTTGCTTTTTATGCGGTTTGCCGGTATGCAGGCGTACATTGCAATTTTGTTTTTCTCGTCCATCTTCAACGCGATGCTGAGTGTACGAAGATTATTAAAAGTCGCCGATGTGCATATCGGGCTATTGAAAAGTGCAGTGATGCCGGCGTTTTTCGCACTGCTTGCCGCGAATGCAACACAGTTTTTATTGAAAAGCATTTCGCTTTCGGGTATTCCCCTTGTTTTGCTGCAAACGGCGGTTTGTGCAGGGCTTTATGCTGCTTTGCTGTTTCCGTTTTTAAAGCTGTGCGCGTATCATACGGACAAAAAGCAAACCGTTAAAACATAAAAGCGGCGCTCCGACAGGTTGCCCTGCCGAAGCGCCGTGGTTTTATTTACGTGTTGTCAGAAAGGAATCAGATCCAACGGGTCTCGGTCATCTTCGGCTCGAAGATGATAGCGGACTTCAGGGTCTCAACAGCCTTCATAAGGCCCTCGTTCTGGCTCATGAGGCTATCCTCATGCTCGATGCTGATGGCATAGTCATAGCCGACAAGGCGCAGAGCGCTGATGATGTCCTTCCAATAGAGCAGATCGTTGCCGTAGCCGACGCTGCGGAAGATCCAGGAGCGATGTGCTTCGTCTGCATAGCTCTTCGTGTCGAGCGCGCCGTTCTTTGCCATGTTATACTTATCGAGGCGGGTATCCTTTGCGTGTACGTGGAAGATTGCGTCGCCGCCGAGCTCGCGGATAACAGCAACCGGATCCATGCCCTGCCAAATGAGGTGGGACGGGTCAAAGTTTGCGCCGATCTCCGGGCCCACAGCCTCACGGAGCTTGAGGAGCGTCTCCGTGTTGTAAACACAGAAGCCCTGGTGCATTTCAAGAGCGATCTTGTTGACGCCGTGCTCTTTTGCGAATGCTACAAAATTCTTCCAGTAATCGACAAGAATCTTCCACTGATACTCGAGGATCTTACCGAAATCGTCCGGCCATGCGCACACAACCCAGTTCGGATACTGAGAGGTCTCGCAATCGCCCGGGCAGCCGGAGAAGCAGTTGATCTGATGCAGGCCGTATTTTTCAGCCATCAGAACTGCGTTGCGCATGTCCTTATCATAAGCCGCAGCCAGCTCCTTATTCGGGTGGATCGGGTTGCCGTGGCAGGAGAATGCGCTGACTTCCATATCATACTTTTTGATGGTATCGCAGAACTCCTGATACTTTGCTTCATCGTGGAGCAGAACTTCCGGATCGCAGTGATCTTTGCCCGGATAGCCGCCGCAGCCGATTTCGACCATCTGGATGCCCATGGACTTGAAATACTTCAGTGCGTCCTCAAGAGGCATGTTGCCTACAACATTGGTAAGTACGCCTAACTTCATGTTAAAACACTCCTTCTAATTGAATAAATCAAAAGAATAACAGATTGAATGGGGGCTTTTCTGAAAGAGAAAACCCTGTTTGGTTTTATTGTACTATATTTCCTTGGTAAAATCAACATGGATTTGGCTTTTACGCCGCATTTTTTTGGAATTCCTTTCGGTAGATGTATTGAATTTTTGTGGTTCTCCGTCAAATTCACGGTAGAATTTCGCCGGGTCTTCCGCTATAATGAAAGTTAGCATTTTATTAAAGGCGGTATGGTTGAATGGAGAAGACCCAAAACTTTAAAAGCACCGTGTTTGCCTGCTACCGCGGGTATATCACGCAGGGCATTGTGAACAATCTCTCTCCCCTGTTTTTCGTGCTGTTCCAAAACAAATTCGGCATTTCGTATTCGCTGATTTCGGCGCTCATCCTGTGCAACTTTGTGACGCAGGTCATCACGGATATGCTTTCCGTTAAATACGTAGACCGCATCGGCTACCGAAAATCAGCGGTCATCGCACACGCGCTGGCGTTTTTAGGCCTTGTGATGCAGGGCACGCTGCCGAACGTGCTGCCTGCGCCGTATGTGGGTCTTGTCCTTGCGACGATTGTGAACGGCGTGGGCGGCGGCCTGATTGAAGTTATCATCAGCCCGATTGTCGATTCCTGTCCGGGCGACGCGAAGGCCTCCGCGATGAGCCTTTTACATTCGTTTTACTGCTGGGGACAGGTGGGCGTGGTGCTCATCACGACGCTTTTACTGCGCTTGATCGGTGAGGATTTGTGGTTTATCATCCCGATTCTGTGGTCTTTGCTACCGCTTTATAATTTATTCCGTTTCCTCAAGGTGCCGCTGACGCCCACCGTGCCGGAGGAAGAGAAAACACCGCTCAAAACGCTGTTTACCTCGAAAATTTTCCTCGTGGCACTGCTTTTGATGCTTTGCGCGGGCGCGAGCGAGCTTGCCATGAGCCAGTGGAGCTCGCTGTTTGCGGAGCGTGCGCTCGGCGTGACGAAGGTCATCGGCGACCTTTTAGGGCCGTGCCTGTTTGCGGTGTTTATGGGCATCGGCAGAACAATCTACGGCGTGTGGGGCGAGAAAATTCATTTAACGGGCGCGGTGGTATTCTGCGCCGCACTGTGTATTTTGTGCTATCTCGGTACGGCTTTATTTGAAAACCCGTGGCTTTCTCTGCTTTCGTGCGCGCTGTGCGGCTTTTCCGTAAGCCTCATGTGGCCGGGCACGTTCTCGCTGACCTCCGCCGCGTACCCGAAGGGCGGTACGGCGATGTTCGGCATTTTGGCGGTGTTGGGCGATGTGGGCTGCTCTGTGGGCCCAGCATTGATGGGCGCAGTGAGCGGCGCGGTTTCCGGCAATGCAAACATCGCCGCAGCTTTCCCGAATCTCACTGCGGACCAACTCGGTTTAAAGAGCGGCATGCTGTTTTCCGCGGTTTTTCCGGCATTTATTTTAATCGGCGTTCTGTTGCTCACACGGTTTCATAAATCTGCAAATAAAAAGCCAACCCCCAAAGCGGGCTTGAGCGAAGAATAATTTATTGGCAACAGATAGATAAAAAGTGCAACGCAAATCTCTTGCATTTTGAATTTGCAAGGGATAAATTGTTGCACTTTTGCCAGATTGCTACCAAACAAAATTTGTGAATGTAAACCTCAAAGCAGTTTGCTTCCTGCACGCTTTCTATCCTGCGGCCTGTGTCAGCACACATGCCGCTCTCACCTGCGCCGACCAGCAGCTCCGTGCCGTTTTCGCAGGAGTCTTATACGTCAGATACTCACCGTGACAGTTGGGTTTCCAGCTCGCGAACGCGGCGAAGAATATCGACGGAATAGGACGGAATACGGCCGAGCGCATCGGGACCGACGTTCAAAAGGTAGTTTACACCCATGCCGTTGAGCTTCTGCTTGTTTTCAAGGATCTGCTCGGGTGTTTTCCAGTTATGGTCGTAGTATTTGAAGCCCCATGTGTCGTTCAGCGTGGCCGCGGTCTCATAGAGGTTATACGGCGAATACTTGAAGCCGAACAGATCGTTCATGGACTGCATGTCCCCTGCGCGTTCTTTCGAGATCTCTGCCGGGAATCTCGTTATCGCCGAGAGAAACGTAATCATACACGCCGTTGCCGAGGCGAGAGTTCACAAGGCAGTCCGGCTGATACTGCTTCACAAGATCGTAAAGCTCCTGACTCTGCGCCTTTGTCATCACGCCCGGGGTATCGAACCAGATCAGGCAGATGTCGCCGTATTTTGTCATGATCTCCTTCACCTGCGGCTTGATCTTCTCGTTAAAGCAGATGGAGTAGTCTTTGTTGTCTGCACCGGGGAAATCCCAGTTGTTATACCACGCCGTGCCGGCGCAACCGGTGGTTTTGTCGTAGCCGCCGCCGTGCGGGTGGTGCCAGTCAAGCTCCTGCGAATAGTAAAGCCCCAGCTTTAAACCGTGCTTGTAGCAGGCTTCCGCCAGCTCTGCGATGAGGTCTCTTCCAAATGGCGTTGCTTTTTTGATGTTGTATGCATCGCAGTCGGAATCAAACAGCGCAAAACCCTCGTGGTGCTTAGAGGTAACCACAAAGTAGGTCATGCCGCATTCTTTTGCAAGCTTTACCCACTCCTCCGCATTAAAATAAACAGGGTTGAACGCACCCGCAAGCTGTTCCATTTCGCGGTTCGGGATGGCAAAGGCGGACTGGATCCATTCACCGTAGTCGTAGGGCGTACGGCGCCCTCTGTACTCACCGGCGAGCATGGAATAGAGTCCGAAGTGGACCATCATGCCGTATTTCGCTTCGCGAAACCATTCGATATTGTTCATGTCTTTTCTGCACGGCTGCCGACGAAAAAAATTGCGCAGCCGTGCTTCCTCCTTTGAGAATTTTTTGTGTGTCTTATTATAGCATACGGAACCGAATTTGTCTTGCAGTTTCTTTTGTACACGAGTGAAAAAAGCCATACAGCGTGCTATGCTGAAAATAAAGACAAATCAAAGCGGAAAAACCGGAGGCATAGTATGGCGGAATATTTAGATATTGTAGATGAGAACGGGATCCCCACAGGCGAAACGGTAGAGCGCGAAACGGCGCACGCAAAGGGCTTTCGGCACCGCACCCGCGCTTGACGCAAAAGCACTTGCGAGCCTGCTTGCCGGCAAACCGTCAACCGCAGCAAAAAATAAAAAAGCCGAAAGCCTTTGAAAACAAAGGCTTTCGGCATTATTTATGGCGCGCCAGAAGGAATTCGAATCCCCGACCTTCCGCTTAGGAGGCGGATGCTCTATCCAACTGAGCTACTGGCGCATATGAAATTGTGATTGACCTAGAGGCATTTGTGAGCATATTTAGTTTACTTGCGTGGCTGTAGATATGCCTGCTAAGCTACGGAGACAAATACTTATAATATTCTAGTTTATTTAAGCGAATTTGTCAATAAATTTTTAATTATCTTAATGTATAATATTAAAATACTTTACATATTTTTTTGCTGTGCTATAATACATATAAAGTGAAAAGTAAAGGCAGGCCATGCTATGAAATGTCCGTATTGTTCACATGGTGAGAGTAAAGTTATTGATTCAAGGCCCACCGAAGATGGTGAAAAAATTCGCCGCCGGCGTGAGTGTATGAATTGCCAGAAAAGGTTTACCACCTTTGAAGCGATTGAAACAATACCGCTGTATGTCATAAAAAAAGATAACACGAGGGAGCCTTTTTCAAAAGAAAAAATATTAAAGGGCTTGTTTAAGGCCTGTGAAAAGAGGCCGGTTTCAATTGAGGATATGGAGCGCATCTGTAATGAAATAGAGTCTGTATTATATAATTCCCTTGAAAAGGAAATTACAACGACTTATATTGGTGACCTTGTTATGGAAAAGCTTAAAAAGCTTGATGATGTGGCTTATGTTAGATTTGCCTCAGTCCACCGCCAATTTAAAGATATAAATTCGCTATATGATGAGGTAACAAAACTTTTAAATAAGTAGGAGGACGTAATGATTAATCTAATAGGTGAAAATTATGATGGTGAAATATCCTTTGATATTTCTGATGTTGAAACAAAAGATAAGGCAATTGAGTTTGTAATAAAAGCTGAATACAAAGATCAAACTGTGGGAGCCAGGGTGAAGGTCCCTTTTGAAAAAAAGCGCTCTTTATTTAAATCCTATACAATGATTGACCCTTCACGCCCGCTTGAGTTTTCATCTATAGGCGATGAAAGTGACAGGTTAATTGTTGCATTAAATGAGATTTTATGCCCTGATTTTCCGTCCAGCAAAAAGTTTTCTGAGCAGCCGGCAGTTGTTGATTTCTTCATTGTAAACACAAGCATTTATGACCCGCTTACAGATAAAGTATATTTACGCATTTTTTACGATGATGACAGCGGTGCGGAGCAGGAGGTAGAAAGGTCTGAAAAGGTACGCCTTGAAATGAATTTTAGTTTTAACATAGAGCGTAAGAAAGCTGCGCTGATTGAGTCCGAAAAAGGCTATAGCGCCGATTTGGTGACTATACTTATGAATTAAGGCTAATAATATTAGTAGGGGGTTTTAGGATTAAAATTTTAATCCTGAGGCCCTTTTTGTTTATTTTTAGAAAGGATGATTACAATGAATAGAATTTATATTGTAACAGGTGCAAACGGCCATTTGGGAAGTGCTGTGGTCAGTCAGTTATCTGCCATGGGTAAAACCTGCCGTGCATTGGTTTTGCCTAATGAAAGCACTGATAAACTCAATAATTGCAATTGTGAAATTTACCGTGGGGATGTATTAAATCCTGATTCACTCAAACAACTGTTTACATTTGATTCTGACACACAGGCTGTTGTTATACACTGTGCCGGTATTGTAACTGTTTCGTCCAAGTCCAACCCAAAAGTATATGATGTTAACGTTAACGGAACCAAAAATATTGCGGATCTATGCGTTAAGAACAAAGTATATAAAATGGTTCATGTCAGCAGTGTTCACGCTATACCCACCTTGGAAAAGGGAAAGGTAATAACAGAGGTTGACCATTTTGACCCGGAAAAGGTGGTAGGGTATTACGCAAAAACAAAAGCAATTGCATCGCAGTATATATTGGACCGCTCAAAAAATGATTTGAATGCTTGCATCGTGCATCCTTCAGGAATTTTAGGGCCTTATGACTATGGCACAGGCCATCTTACTCACATGGTAATTGATTATACAAATCACAGTCTTAAGGCATGTGTACATGGCGGTTATGATTTTGTGGATGTTAGAGATGTGGCTTCAGGCATAATTGCTGCGGTTGAAAAAGGTGGCAGGGGACAGTGCTACATCCTATCTAATCACTATTATGAAGTTAGTGATATATTAGGCATGTTAAGCCGTATTACAAACCAAAAACGCATAAAAACAATTTTGCCAATGTGGTTTGCTAAAATGACAGCGCCTCTTGCTGAAATGTATTATAAAATAAAAAAGAACCCACCGCTTTTTACATCATATTCGTTGTATACACTTACCTCAAACTCACTTTTCAGCCACGAAAAAGCAAGTAAGGAGCTGGGATATACAACAAGGCCAATGCTACAGACACTAGCAGATACTGTTGAATGGTTAAGCAAAAATGTACTCCCCAAAAAACTAGTAAAAGCATAATTAAAAACCGCAGTAAATACTGCGGCTTTTAATCCATACATGAAATATATCCAATTACCTTAAGGCGTTCGGAATCTATAAGTTCTTTACCATACGCACTGAAAAAGTCATCACAATATTTGTCACTTTTTAAATTATATTGCAGTGACCATCTGCCCCAAAAAAGATCATAGTGCCTGTCCCCAATACCGGCAGCCCCCATATCTAATAATCCGCTAAGCTCAAAATTATCTTTTAGCAGAATATTAGGCAGGCAGTAATCTCCATGTAACACAACATCATTTATAAGGCAATCTTTATGCTGCATTATATAGCTATAAATATTATCTATATCTGTGTTATTAACATAACTTGCAAGCCTTAAGTCAAATTCTTTGTTTTTATAATTAGTCTCAACACGCGCCAGCATATCTGATACACTATTTGAAAATGGGCAGTTGTCTATATTTATCATATCGTGAAACCTACGTAGAATTTTGCCCAGTTCTGTCGCTAAGCGCTTGGGATTTTGCAAGAATTGTTCACTGCTAGCAGGCAGGCCTTTTATCTCTTTTGTTAAAAGATAATCTTTATCACTGCTTTTGTAGGATAGGGGAGCGGCAGTAAAACCAAGTTTACTAAAAAAGCATAACGTTTGATAGTCGGCTTTTAAACGATTTTTTTCCCAGACTTTTAGATAAAAGGTGTCGTCCATCTCTATCAAGTATGTTTTGGCACCGGATACGCCGCTGGTTTGCTTAAAACTTTCAGGCGATTGGTTTAATTGCTTAATAATTTTATTAATTAGTTCCATAATTCATTTTATAATTTAATTCGGTACGGCCGTGGCCGTACCGAAATTTTTTATTCTATCTTTTTGTACCTAAAAAGAACAGTGCCAGTGTACCCGGGCCTGAATGGCAGCCAATAACCGGCTCCAAAGTATTAATAAGCACATCGCTGACTTTACCTTTTATTTTATCGGCTACATATTGGGCATCTTCTATACAGTCACCATGTGATATAAAGACATACTGGTCCTTTAAATTAATTGCAGTGTCATCCATATGCTTAATAAGTGCATCCAAAGCCGCTTTTCTGCCGCGTGCCTTGCTTACAACTGCGAGTTTTCCATCATCGTCCATATGCAGTACAGGCTTAATCCCCAGTATTGTACCAAGTATTGCGCTTGTTGCTGAAAGCCTGCCGCCGCGCTTAAGATACATAAGGTCATCCACTGTAAACCAATGGCAAACATGCAGTTTGTTTTCCTCTGCCCATTTTGCACACTCTTCAATTGATTTGCCTTGCTCACGTAATTTGCATATATAATAGACAAAAAGGCCCTGCCCCAGTGCTGCACAGAGGGAATCTATAACAACAAGCTTTTGCTGTGGAAAACTCTTTTGTACATCTTCTGCCGCAATTTTTGCGGACTGTAAAGTGCCGCTTAAGCCAGAGGAAAAACCTATATACATAACATCTCCACCCTCTGACAGCTTTTCGGTAAATACTTTTTTAAATGTATCAACACCTACTAATGAAGTAGTAGCCTTTTCCTTATCGGCAATCCTTTTATAAAACGCTTTTAAGTCAGTTTCTTTTCCGGGAATATAACTTTCAAACTCTTCGCCGTTAATATAATATTTTAATGATATTATATCTAGGCTGAATTTCTCAATTAGCTCATTTGTAAGATTTGCGGAAGAATCAGTTATAATTTTAAAACTCATAAAAAATCACTCCTAAACACAAATATTAAAATATCTAGTTTCAAAAACTATAATACACCAATTTTGACTTCATGTCAAGTAAAATCATAATCATCCAGTAAAAATTAATAAATGGTTGAATGATTTTGATTTCTATGTTATAATATGTCTAAATGGAGGTGCCAAAATGTCTGACACTAAAGAAAACGCTTATATTAAACAGTGGAATCAGTGGAGAGATAAATCCAGCTGCAATAATATGCCCACATATAAGGACCTTCCTGATATAGAGTTATATATGGATCAGGTTATAGCATTGATGGAAAAGTATTGGTACACCAACGAAAAATGGGATGACAAAAAATTTGTAACTCCATCAATGATAAATAATTATGTCAAGCTTGGCATAATCGAGCCGCCTGTTAAAAAGAAATACTCTAAAGATCATATTGCAAAATTAATTATAATCTGCACACTCAAAAGAACTTTGTCAATCTCTGTCATTAAAAATATCATTTCAAAGTTACTTGACAAAATGAGTATTGCGGAGCTGTATGATACATTTATAAAGGACTATAGTGAGCTGCTGGACTCAAATTTAAAAATCATTGATTCACATTTTTTAAGCGAGCATGAGCTAAGGGCAGACTGTGAGCTTGAGTTTGCCTCATACGCGCTTAAAATGGCTGCACTTTCTGAAGTGGGGCGGTTTTTATCCGAAGGAATAATTGATGTTTATAACGCAGTAGATACTGAGAAAGCAAGTGAAAAGGAAAGCAAATGATAATATGAATAAATATGAAAATCAAACATATGACCAAGAACGTGCGTTGTATGGAATCAAAAATTCTATAGTTGAAAATTGCATATTTGATGGGCCAGCAGATGGTGAATCAGCCTTAAAGGAAACTGCAAATCTAAGTATTAAAGATTGCAAATTCATGCTTAGATACCCAATGTGGCATTTAACAAAGGCTGAAATTGAGGGCTGTACATTAACTGAAACCTGCCGCGCTGCACTTTGGTATGATTCTGATATATCTATTAGTAACTGTACACTAAATGGTATTAAGGCGATAAGAGAATGCAGTAAAACAAGCCTTAAAAGCTGTCGGATTGATTCTACAGAATTTGGTTGGTTTTGCCAAGGCCTTGAGATAAATGACTGTGTTATAAACTCCGAGTATGCATTTTTAAAAAGCACGGATATTGAAATTGAAAATATTGAACTTTCCGGTAAATACTCTTTTCAATACACACAAAATGTTACAATACATAATTCTGTTTTAATTACTAAAGATGCTTTTTGGCACAGTAAAAATGTCACTGTAACTGACAGTGTTGTGAAAGGGGAGTATCTAGGCTGGTACTCTGAAAACCTCAAATTTATCAGATGTAAAATAATTGGCACACAGCCGCTTTGCTACGCTAAAGGGCTGGTGCTTGAGGATTGTGAAATGGAAGGGGCTGACCTTGCGTTTGAAAACAGTGAAGTTACAGCTAATATAACCGGTAATATTATAAGCATTAAAAACCCGCAAAGCGGTAGCATTGTGTGCGACAAAGTTGAGTTAGTCATACAAGATGAATACCAAAGGCCGCCTGCAAACTGTAAAATAATAACTCGTAGCAAAATAGAACATTTAGCGCTGTAAAATTAAAAAAAGGGGCAAAGCCTTACGGCTTTGCCCCTTTAATTAATTTTCCAGATAGTACTTTACAATTGCGTGTAAAAGTTCATCCCTGTCAACTTTGCGTATTAAAGCGCGCGCATTGTTGTGGTTAGTTATATATGTGGGATCTTCAGACAAAATATAACCTACTATTTGGTTTAAAGGATTATATCCCTTTTCCTTCAGCGCGTCATAGACGGTTACGAGTATTTCTTTCATTTGCATTTCTTTATCTTTTTTAATACTGAATGGCATGGTGTTATCAAACATATTACCGTCCTCCTTTAATACTATACTACTTATTTTATACCAAAAAAATTATATAATCAATAGCATTTTAAGAATAAATTATTAACTTCTTATTTTTACTCCCAGCTCATTTAATGCATCGATTATTTTATTTATTTTGGCATCAATCTCGCTGTCGCTTAGTGTTTTATCCTTTGCTCTATATTTTAGTGAAAAGGCAAGGCTTAACATACCCTTTGGAACCTGTGCGCCCTCGTAAACATCAAAAAGTTCTACACTCTCCAGTATGCCCTTGGATTTTTCTTTAATAACTTTTTCAATTTCATAAACAGTTATATCTTTGGGGCATAAAAGCGCAAGATCCCGCGTTGTGGCAGGGAATTTTGGTAGTGGACTATATTGCTTTATATTCTTTTTAGCATTGTAAAGGCCTTCAACACTAAGTGCTGCAACATATACTTTTTCACTTATGCCAAAGTTTTCACATACACTTGGATGAACTTCTCCAACCACACCTAATCGCACACCATCCTGATAAATTTCGGCAGTTTTGCCAGGATGAAAAGTTGGGTCATCAGTAAGAGGTATGAATCTTACATTCTTGATGTTTAAACCATCTAAAATACCCTCAACTATACCTTTAAGGCCATAAAAATCATATGATTTACCGTAGCAGCCAATAGAAATTTCGGTTTTTTCATCCGGCAGTTTATTAATATCAGCGTTTTTTAAATAGGTGTTTGCAAGCTCATACATGCAAACATCGTCATTGCCATTGTTATAGTTATACGCAAGTGTTGTAAGCATAGAACCGATAGAGGTTGTGCGCATTACGCTTGTATCCTCACCAAGTGGATTTGAAATTACAACGCAATCCCGCCTTTTATCATCGGCCGAAAAATTAAGCTTATCCCACATCTTAGGGCTTACAAAAGAATATGTGCATATTTCAGAGGCACCTTGAGCAATAAGCAGTTCGTTTATCTTTTTAGTAAAACTTTGAATATCAGTTAGCGTACCCTGAGTTGTCTGCATATTGACAAGTGTTGTGGGAATATCATTGTAGCCGTACAAGCGAACTATTTCCTCAGCAATATCCGCCTTTTCCATTACATCGTCTCTAAAGCTTGGTACGGTTATATTTTTATCACTATCTACCTTAAAGTCAAGACGCTTGAGAGCATCTATCATATATTGCTCAGGTATCTCAGTTCCCAAAAACTTGTTTACCCAGTCTGCATCTAGCTCAATAACACGCTTTTGCCTGTCATCAAAGTTTTGGTCAATAAGCCCGTCAACTACTGTACCGGCTCCTAATTGTTCAACAAGCTGACATGCCCTATCAAGCGCAGGTATAGTGTTTTGTGGATCAAGCCCTTTTTCAAATCTGGAAGATGAATCAGTCCTAAGCCCAAGCTTTTTTGAGGTACGCCGTACGCTTGCGCCGTTAAAGTTTGCAGATTCAAAAACCACAGTCTTGGTGTTCTCAGTTATTTCACTGTTGGCACCGCCCATGACACCCGCAACTGCAACGCTTTTTTCAGCGTCAGCAATTACAAGCATATCGGACGAAAGGGTACGCTGCTGGTCGTCCAGTGTAGTAAAGCTCTCATTATCACTGGCGTTGCGCACCACAATTTCTTTACCGCCAAGGCATTTGTAATCAAAAGCATGCATTGGCTGGCCATACTCCAGCATTACATAGTTTGTAATATCCACTATGTTGTTAATCGGCCTTATTCCGCAGCTGAACAGCCTATTTCTAAGCCACATGGGTGACGGCTCAATTTTAATATCTTTAATAATCCGGGCGCTGTACCGCTTACACAGGTCTTTATTTTTAATCTCTACCTTTAAATAGTTTTCAGCTTTATCACCATCATTTGAGCTGTTAAAGCTAAGGTCCTGCTTTTTAAACGGCTTGTTAAAAGTAGCACTGACCTCACGCGCAAGCCCGATTACAGATAAGCAGTCAGGCCTGTTAGGCGTTATTTCAAATTCAAAAACTTCATCGTTGAGCCCAATGGCATCTAAGATATTCTGGCCAATCTTACAGTCAAAATCTATTATAAAGATTCCATCTTCGATTGCGTTAGGAAAAACATGAGTATTTAGGCCCAATTCTCCAAGTGAGCATAGCATACCCTCACTAACCTCGCCCCTGAGTTTGCCTTTTTTGATTTGAACGCCGCCGTATAGAGTGCTTCCGTCTAAAGCAACTGGGACCAGGTCACCCTTGTTTACATTGCTTGCGCCGGTTACTATCTGCAAAGGTTTTTCTGCACCAACTTCAACAATGCAAATGACCAGTTTTTGGGCGTTTGGGTGTTCCTTGATTTCTAAGATTTTGCCTACTACAACATTTTTTATCTGATCGGCATAGGCAATAAAGGTCTCAACTTTTGAACCACTCATAGTCATCCCGTCAGCAAAATCCTTGGGGGATATATCAATGTCAACAAAATCGGACAGCCAGTTTTTTGATAAATTCATACTATCTCCTCCTAAAACTGATTTAAAAACCTTTGGTCATTTTCAAAAAATAGGCGCATATCATCAATGTCAAATCGGCGCATTACAATTCGCTCCAAACCAATACCAAAGGCAAAGCCGCTGTATACCTCAGGGTCAATATTGCAGTTTCTAAGCACTTTGGGGTGCACCATGCCTGCACCTAAAATTTCTATCCAGCCTTCACCCTTGCACAGCCGGCATCCCTTTCCGCCACAGCCAAAGCAGCAGATATCCATTTCAGCAGACGGCTCTGTAAATGAGAAGTGGTGTGGGCGGAAGCGGACTTTGACATCATCACCATATATCCTTTTTGCAAACAACTCAAGTGTGCCTTTTAAATCGCTCATGCGTATGCCTTTATCCACCACTAAGCCCTCAATTTGATGGAATAGGGGAGAGTGGGTAGCATCCACCTCGTCAGACCTATATACCCGTCCGGGTGCAATTACCTTTATAGGCGGCTTTTCATTTTCCATAACACGAATCTGAACAGGTGAGGTCTGTGTCCTTAATAAAATATTTTCTGTTATATAAAATGTATCCTGCGTATCCCTTGCAGGGTGGTCTTTAGGCATATTAAGCATTTCAAAGTTATAGTGGTCATATTCAACCTCCGGGCCGGACGCTATTGAAAAGCCCATGCCAAGAAATATTTCTTTAATTTCGTTTAGCACAATAGTAAGAGGATGCTCTTTTCCTATTTTGGTTTTACGGCCGGGCATGGTGACATCAATACGCTCGTCCTTAAGCCGTGCTAAAAGCGCTGATTTATTTAGCATGTCCTTTTTCTGCTCAATTGTAGTTTCTATAAATTTGCGCACCTCATTTGCCAAGGCACCTATCTGCGGCCGCTCGTCAGCACTTAGGCTGCCCATTGTTCGCAGTACCGAAGTGAGCTCACCCTTTTTGCCTAAAAATTTAATACGCAGTTGTTCAAGCTCTTTTAAATCAGAACATTCACTTAGCTCTTGTTGTGCTGTAAGCTTTATTTTTTGCAATTGTTCACGCATAAAAATTCTCCTTTACAAAAATAAAAATCCCGGCCCTGCCAAGGGACGAGATTAATTAACCCGTGTTACCACCCAAGTTCCTGATTTTTTAAAATCAAGCACTCTAACTGTTTAACGCACAGCATACGTCTAAAAAGCCGCTCCCATGTGAATATAACATATAGCAGTTGCCTTGTGTGCTTGCAGCCGATGACACACATTCTCTTTAAGGGCTGGTATATGCTTTAGCATTTTCATAGCGTTTAAGTTATTTTACCACACAAAATCTATAAAATCAACACTTTTTTATTATGATTCCAATTTAACTTGCAAAAAAGGCGGCTGTGTGATAATATATTAATTAATTTAATTAGAAATTGATTTGGGAGTTTCGCCATGGAAAACTTTGTTGAAATTGTTATTGAAAAAAAGATGAATGCAATGGATAGGATAAAATGGTTTGTAGCAACCTTTATTCCGCTTATGATAGGTACATTTTTAGTATTTGCTGTCGGCGGTCCTTTTAAAATACTTGCTGTTTTGGTATGCGCCGGTTTATACTATTTGGGTTATAAAATTTTTAACAGCTTTTATATTGAGTGGGAGTATACATTGGTGTCAAACGAGATTTCTTTTGCTAAAATAGTTAATAAAAGCAGGAGAAAGGATATACTTACCCTTGACATACCTAAGACAGAGGTAATGGCTAAAATAAGTGATGCACAGCACAAATCCCAGCGTGAATGCGGAGCAAAACACTATTCTTTTATTTCCCAAACTAATAATGACTACTACTTTGTTGTAGGATATGATAAAGACGGTAATAAGGTCTGCGTTGATTTTGAGCCGGATGATAGGATTATTGAGGTATTTAAAACCCTGGCGCGTTCAAAGGTATTTTAGTAATGAAATTAATAGGCATAGGTATTGACATCTTGGAAATTGACAGGATGCAGAAAATTATCGAAAAAGGTAATTGCAGCCGTATATTCACTAGTCTGGAGTATGAGTATATAATGTCAAAGCACAATCCTGCAGAGCATGCTGCGGGTATTTTCTGCGCAAAAGAGGCTATTTCAAAAGCATTTGGAACAGGTTTTACAAACATGAGGCTTAATGATATTGAAATTTTGCATGACAATAAAGGCAAACCTTTTACAAAGCTGTTTTGCGATAGATATGTAGTAGAGTTATCTATTTCACACTGCATGGAATATGCCTGCGCAAATGCAGTAGTATTAGAAAGGTGAGTAATAAATGCTGGTTGCAACGGCTGATAATATGCGCTATCTTGACCAAAGAACAATAAATGAGTATAATGTGCCATCCAGGGTGCTTATGGAAAATGCTGCCGCTGCGGTACTTGATACTATTGTAAATCATAAAGATTATTCAGACGATAGCCGGGTGTTAATTCTATGCGGCAGGGGAAACAATGCCGGCGATGGGTTTGCCCTCGCTTTAAAGCTTATGGAACAAAATAAGAATATTGATATATTTGCGGCTTTTGGAACAGGCAATCTTTCTGATGATGCGGATTTTTTCTGCAATTTATGCCGTAAGAGAAATATACGCTTTTTAAATAGTGTTGACAGCTTAAATTATGACTTTATTGTTGACGCTGTATTTGGAATAGGTTTTAAAGGTACTCTGCCGTCGGAAATAGGGGCGCTTTTTTCAAAGCTTAATAAGGTTAGCTGCACTAAAATTTCAATTGACATACCCAGCGGTGTCAATACCGATACAGGGCTTGCAGACCCCAATGCTTTTAAAGCGGATATTACTGTTACCTTTGAGCTTAAAAAGCCTTGTCACTTACTTAATTGTGAAAACACTATTGTTAAAAATATAGGAATTAAAGTATTTGATAGTGACGCTAAAGCTTTGGCATTATATGAAATTGATACGGAGCATGCAAGAAAAATTTTACCTCGGCGCAATAAGCTTGGGCATAAGGGCGGGTTTGGCACGCTTGCAATTGTA
>ERZ826242.2277-NODE-2277-length-17275-cov-3.214983_pt1 | contig 17275 bp, 9 predicted proteins | sample MGYA00519871_ERZ826242 | MGnify/ENA primary metagenome ERZ826242 (study PRJEB31778, sample SAMEA3449226) | human gut metagenome | biome: human gut; feature: human-associated habitat; material: faeces | place: United Kingdom | collected 2010/2012 ...
TTTGGCTATATCATGATGATCTTGAGAATTAACTTCAGGGTCATCTATTGAAGAATCATATTCTTTTATTAAGTCACTAAGACCTTCAGCTGCACCTGATATTGACATTATAGGTGTTTTTAAGTTATGTGCTATTCCACCAATTAGCTGTCCAAGTGATGCAAGTCTTTCTCTTTCCATTAATATATCTTGATTATTTTTAATTGTTTCCATATCTTCAATATGTTGAGTTATATCCTTAAATAATATTAATGTTCCTAATGAGGCTCCATCAGAATATATTGTATTTATTTCAACCGTAAATATTTTATGAATCCTGTTAACACGGTGTTCAAATGATATTGTTTTGTTTGAATCTTTTGTTTTTAAAATAGCATTTTTTATTTTGCCATAGTTTATTTTGTGCTTTTTTGAAAAATCTTCAAAGTTTTGTCCTCGTAATGTTGTATCATCTATTTTAAAGGTCGTTATAAATGTTTGGTTAAAATCGGTTATAGTTCCATCATCATTTAATACTAAATAACTATCTGACATTCTATCAACAATTTTTTGTAATGCTATTGGTGTTGCTCCTAAAAATTGAAATTTCAAAATAGCAAATGCAAAAAATATCATACTCAAAGAAAATGAGATTGGAGTTACATATACTGTCATTGGTAGTATTTTACATGTACCCAAAAAATTCAAAACAACAGGAATGCTAATTCCTAACAAAATCAAAATTGACTGTTTTGAAAATAGTCCTTGATTCTTAATTGAATATCTCAATAAATAGAATACACCTAATAATAATAAAAGGTATGAATATACTGCATTAACAGTATGCATAGGACCAGTGACAATATCACTCATATTAGTTGAATAATATTTAAAAAATAAATGGTGATAATCATTAGTCCATAATATGCATAAAGTCATAATTGGTATAACACATAATAGTAAATATCGAGGTTTAAATGTTACTTTTGTCTTTGAAAAGATTAAACCTGTAAAATAAATTCCCAAGGGCAAAAAACAAGTTCCTATATAAATAAATTTTTCAAAGTTCAACGCATTTATATTAAATAATTTACTACATATTTCTTGAAGTATAACTCCAAAAGATATTATAAGCACACATATCAAGTCAAAAGCAAATATTTTCTGTAATTGATTTTTAGATTTCGACCTTAATATTATTGTTAGTAATCCAGTAATAAGTATTGCGGATAAAATAACTAGTATTAAGGATAAATTTAAAATTTCCATTCAAGTTACTCCTTATCTATATTTATAAATTTTATTTTTTTAAAGTAGTTCATGTATTTAACTATATAATCTTCATCTATTTTTTTCCAATGGAATCCGATTTCATTTAAATATGCATTTGTAAAATCTGCATTTAGTTTTATTTTTGATGTATATATCAAATTTTTATCATTATCTAAGTCATATATAATACCAGATAATATCTTTTTATTTTTTTCATCTTGTAAAATACCAGTAATCAGATAAGACAATAATCTATTTGAAAGTGGAACAAGATTTATATCAAATTCTTTTCTTAAAACATCATATAAAAGTTTTACAGAAAGTAAATTAGGATTATATAAGTGGAACATAGTACATTTACTAGAATGTTCCAAAATTTTAATAATACAATCTGCACATAAATCAACAGGAGTTAATTCAATTTCATGTTCTAATGCATATTCAGGGAATGCCCCAATATCAATAAATGATTTAATTCTATTTGCAAAAGCATTATTTTCAATATTCTTTTGGAAGACGCCATCACTATATCTGTTAGTTATATTTCCGATTCTCAAAATTTGTGCATTTAATCCCTTAGAAATTGCCTCTAAAATTAAGACTTCCGCTCTATATTTTGTAGATGTGTAAATTCCTTTAATACTTTGTCCAACAAATAAATCATTTTCACAAAATTCAATTTTATTTGTATCTGAAAGGTCAGAATTATTTTCTTTTTCTCCAAATCCAGAAACACTCATAGTAGAAACATGTAGTAATCTTTTCTTTTCCTTTTTACACAAATCTACAACATTTTGAGTACCAACAACGTTTATGTCTTCGAATTGCTGTTTTAAACCATAATGCTTAACTATTGCACCAGAGTTTATAATAACATCTACATCATTTTTAACCGTGTTATAATCCTCAATAGATAAACCTAGATTTGGCTCTGTTATGTCACCATTTAAAACTTTGATTCTGACATCCATGTCATCTTTGTATTTATCTCCAAAATAGAAATGTAAAATAGAACGTAATCTATCTACTGGTTTTTGACCATTTTTTTCTCTAATTAGACAATATATTATTCCTGTTTCATTTTTCATAAAAGAATCTATTATATGAGATCCTAAATATCCTGTACCACCAATTAAAAGTACATTTTTGACATCATATTTTTTTATTTTACTAATATTTTCAAAAGTATTACAAGACAATACTTTGTTAATAGTATCATAATCATAATTATCCATAAATGATTTTTCAGGGCTAGGCAATTTTTTAGCTAATTGTCTAATTGTTGGATAGTTAAAAATATCAGCATATTCAAAGTCCAAATCATATTTAACAGACTCTAATTGCATTGTAATTGCAGAAACAGAGTCACCGCCAATATCAAAGAAATTATCATCAATAGTTATATTATCTACTTTTAATATATTTTTCCAAATTTGAATTAGTTTATCTTCATTTGAATTCAAGGTTGCTATATTTACTTTTGAACTCTCATCTTTATGATTAGATTGTGGAATAGGTAATGCTTTTCTATCTATTTTTCTATTAATTGTATATGGCATTTTGTCTAATCTTAATATATAACTAGGAATCATATATGGTGGTAAATTCTTTCTTAAAGTATCTTTAATATAACTTTCTTCAAATTCTTTATTAGATACATAATAACCACACAAAACTTCTTTTCCATCAAGTTCAATTTTGTTGACAATAGCAGAAGATATGCCTTCAATTTCTAAAATTCTATTTTCAATTTCTCCAAGTTCAATTCTTAAACCTCTTAATTTTATTTGATTATCAATTCTTCCTAAACATTGAACTTTACCATCAAAAGTCCATCTACCAATATCACCAGATTTATATATTTTTCCAGGACCAAATGGATTATCTAAGAATTTTGCTGAAGTCATATCAGGTTTTCCCATATAACCAAGTCCGACTTGAATTCCTGAAATATAAATTTCTCCAACTACTCCAATAGGTACACGGTTCATATTTTTATCTAAAATATGAATTTGAGTATTCATAATAGGAGGACCAACTGTTATTTCTTTTTCTCCATCTAAGTTTTGGACATTAGAAAGTATAGTAATTTCACTTGGACCATATATATTATAAACGGTAATATCATCTGCAAGTGCTTTTAAATCCTTAACAAATTTCTCAGGTAAAGGCTCTCCACCAAAAACCATATTTTTAACTAATGCTAATGCAGAGTTTGGTTCTCTGTTATCATAATTGATTTTCATTAAACTTGGAGTAACAGTCATAACATCTACATTATATTTTCTTATTAAAGCATCTAATAATTTTGGATTTCTATGTTCTGCATTATTTGCCATTACAACTTTTAAACCATGAGTTAATGATACTATTATTTCATAAACAAAAATATCAAATGGTGTTGAAGTAACAGAAACAATTGTATGTTTATTTCCTTCTTTTAAGTAATCCAATACTTTTGTCATAGCTTTTGCCATATTAGCAAGTCCAACTTGATTTAACATTACACCTTTTGGCGTTCCAGTAGAACCAGATGTGTAAATTATATAAGATAAATCAGTGGCTTTAACAGAAACATTAGGATTTTCAAAATTATAATTATAAAAATCACTATCTAAGTCTATATATATACAATTTTTTATACTTTCAACTTTCTCAGATAACTCTTTTTGAACAAGTACATATTGAACATTACTATCATTAATATAATATTTTGTTCTATCAACAGGATATGTAGGGTCTAAATTCAAAAATGCTGCACCTGATTTTAATATACCTAGCATACAAATAATAGTTTCCAAAGAACGATTAGCCATAATACAAACTATATCATTAGGCTTAATTCCTTTTTGCAATAAGTAATGAGCTAAACTATTAGCTTTTTCATTTAATTGAGCATATGTTAATTTTTCATCATTGCAAATTAATGCAATATTTTCAGGATGTATTTTAACTTGTTCTTCAAACAATGAAACTGCTGTATCATTATTTACTGGTTCAAAAGTATCATTAAATTTATTTAATAATTTTTCTTCATTTGGTGTTATTATATTAATATCTTTAATATAAACATTAATATTATCTTTTAATTGATGAAGTATAAAAATATAATGCTCCATAAAGCTTGTCATAGTTTCTAATTTAAATAAGTCTGTCATATATTCTAAGTTTATTGTATGTTGATTTGGTTGAACTTCTAATGTAATATTAAATTTAGAAATGCTATTTTTAATTTCTTGAAGTGTTGCTAATTCATTATTTACTGTAATAGAATTATTTTCTGTATTTTGATAAGTAAATACTACATCAAATAATGAGCTATTATTAGGAATATTCAATTTTTTAACCAACATGTCATAAGGATATTCTTGATTATTTATATCTTCAAAAATTTGCTCTTTTACATCATATAAAAATTCAGAAAATTTCATATTAGAATTTACAGTAGATGTTATTGTAATATTATTTACAAACATACCTATTAAATTTTGAAGTTCAGAATGTTCTCTATTAGCAATAGGACTTCCAATAACTATTTCATTTTGATTAGTATATTTATGCAATAATATTATAAAAGCACTAATAAATAAAATATATGGTGACACACCTAAAAGTTTAGCTATGTCTTCTAATTGTTTAAATTCAGAATCATCAATTTTCTGACTAATTTTATTACCAGCAAATGTCTTAATTGCCTTTGGATTATAGTCATAAGGTAAGTTAAGAGACTGCATAGGAAAATTATTTATTTTATTTACCCAATATGTTTCTTCTAATTGCATTTTTTCAGATTCTAAATTTTGTTGTTCCCATACTGAATAATCAATGTAATTTATAGTTTTCTCAGATAATTTGTTATCATTATATAAATTATTAAAATCATTTATTAGATTTCCTAATGATGTTCCATCCATAATAATATGGTGTGTATCAATAAGTAATATTGTTTTTCCATTTTCTAAGTAATGCAATTCTACTCTTAGAAGAGGAGCTGTATCAAGTTGAAATGGTTTTACAAATTTTGATATATTATCTGGCATTTCATCTTCTTTGCTATTAAATACAGGAATGTCAAATTTAACATTATTCATAATTTTTTGTTTTACTTCATTATTATCAATAACAAAAGCAGTTCTAAAACTTATATGTCTATCAATTATTTTTTTAAATGTATCTTTAACTTTTTTAGAATCTAAATGTTGATTAAATTCCATTTTTCCAGATATATTATAAACTATATTTTCATCACCAATCATTTTACAAGCATAATAAATTCTTTTTTGAGCAGAAGACAAAGGGTAAAAATCAGCCTTTTCTGCTGGTAAAATCTCAAAAGAATTTTCAGTAACACTTGATAATCCAGAAATATAATCAGACAAATCCATAATTATACTTTTATCCAAAATATCTTTTACAGAAACATCAACATTCAACATCTTACTAATAGTCTCAGAAATAGTAATTGCAGTCAAAGAATCTCCACCTAATTCAAAGAAAGAATCAGACATACTAACATTATTAACATGTAAAATCTTTTCATAAATCTCCAACAAGCAACTATCGATTTCGTTTCTTGGTTTAATCATTTCAACACCTGTTTGAGCATTTGTAGGAAGAGGTAATGCCTTAAAATCAGTCTTTCCATTTATATTAATTGGAACTTTATCAATTTCTATAAAATATTGAGGTATCATATATGCAGGTAAATGTTCATTTAATAAAATTCTTAAAGCAGAAATATTTAAAGGACCATTTTTTATATAATAAGCACATAAAAGCTCTCTATCAAACTCATCAACTTTTTTTGTAACAATACAAGTATCAATATTAGAATATTTTAATATTTTTTCTTCTATTTCACCAAGTTCAACCCTGAAACCTCTGATTTTTACTTGTGTATCTATTCTTCCCATATATTCTAAATGACCATCTTTATGCATTATCGCAGTATCACCAGAACGATAAATTAATTTATCACTATATTCAGGAAGGTATATTAATTTAGTTTTATTTAAATCTTCTCTATTTAAATAACCCTTAAAAACACCCTCACCAAGTACGCACATTTCGCCAATAGTTCCAAATGGAAGTAATTTTAAATTTTTATCTACAATTATTACATGTAAAGTTGGTATTGGAACACCAATATTAGATGAAGGAGATTCTAAATCTAATTCTGATAGTTCTTTAAAAGTAACATGTACTGTTGTTTCAGTTATACCATACATATTGATTAATTTTGTTTTTGGATATTTTAAATACCAACCCTTTATTAAATTTGGTTTTAAAGCTTCTCCACCAAAAATAATATAACGAACAGCTAAATTACTATCTTCTTTTTCTAATTCAACTTTTAGCAATTTGTAGAAATATGTAGGAGTTTGATTTAGAACAGTTACATGTTCTTTTCTCATAACCTCTAAAAATAATTCAGGATCTTGTGCTACATCATCTGAAATTAGCACCAATTTGCCACCAAATAGTAATGCTCCATACATTTCCCAAACAGAAAAGTCAAAAGCAACAGAGTGGAACATAACCCATGCATCAGTATCATCAAAATCAAATAAGAATTTATCATTTTTAAATAATCTTACAACATTTCTATGACAAAGCATTGCACCCTTAGGCTTTCCAGTAGAACCAGAAGTATAAATTATATAAATTAAATCTTCTGGTGAAATTTTTAAATTTAAGTTTTTATCATTGTAATTGTAAATATCGGTATTACTTAAATCAATATCAATTTTAGGTAAATCAAGTTCCATATCTGTTAAAGAATCTTTTGTACCAAGCAATAATTTTGCATTACTATCACTTAACATGAAATTTACTCTGTCCTCTGGATATTGCATATTAATTGGTAAGTAACAGCAACCGCTTTTAATAATTGCTAAGATGCCTATTATCATTTCTAATCTTTTATTTAATCTAAGACCAATAACTGTATGGGGAGTTACACCTTGTTCTATTAAGTATCTAGCTAATTGATTTGATTTTTCATTTAATTCTTTATAAGTTAATTTTTCATCATTAAAGACTACCGCAATTTTATCAGGTGTTTTTTCAACTTGCTCTTCAAATAAATCAACAATAGTTTTATCCCTAGGAAAATCTACATTGCAATTGTTAAAAATATTAAGCATTTTATTTTTTTCCTCAGGAGTTACAATTTCAATATCACAAGAGTTTATATCATTATTAGTCAAAACTTGATTAATCATATTAATAATACGACTATGAATATCAATAACATCATTTTCAGAATATTTATCAATTAGATAATCATAATTTATAATCAAATTTCCAGTATCATTTATATCATAAATATGAATATTAAAATCATTTGCACAATAATTATTAAAAGTCCAATTTGTCTTATAATTACCTAAATCACTATTAAAAGCCTTTGTGATTTGATAAGAAATAATTATATTATACAAATTAGGAATATTTCCATTTTTTTCACGTAAATCTTCTAAAATTGAATTATAAGAGTATTTTTGATGTCTTAAAATTCCCAACATTTTTGTTGCAACAGTATTTGTTAATTTTTTAAAAGTCCCATCATTTATGTTATCAAATCTAACAGGAACAGTATTAACAAACATACCAGTTGTATGCTTTTCTTTAAAATTAGAACGATTTAAAATTGGCGTACCGATTACAAAGTCATCTATATTTGAAACTCTACCAATATAAATTGAAAAAATTGCCATAAAGAAGTTAAATGTAGAAATATGATTTTCTCTACAAAAATTATTGATTTTATATAAAATATCTTTGTCAATTTCAAATCCCAATCTTTTAGCATTATATGAAACATTTTTTGCACCACTAATTAAACAAGGTATTGTTGCTTGTTCTGGGATTGTATTAAATATTTGATTCCAATAAGTTTTATCGTTTTCAAATTTTGGGCTATTTCTGTATTCATTTTCAGAATTAACATAGTCCACATATGAAAATGTATCTGGAGTAAATTCTTCATTATTTTTTATTGAATTATAATTTTTTATAATTTCTTGAATTACAAGGCCAAGAGACCATGAATCAGCAATCAAGTGATTTACAGTCAAAATAATACTAGCAAAATTGTTTTTTGACATAGCAATTTTGAATCTGAATAAATCAGAGTCTATAACATCAAATTTGTATTTTGCTTCTTCACTTTCTATTTGTTTAATTTCAGACTCATCATTAATATATTCAACATCAATATTAAAATTTGTATAGTCTGATATATATTGTTTGGCTATATTGTCTTTTAAAACAATATGAATTCTAAAACTATCATTTTGTTCTATAACATTATTGATAGCTTGCTTCAATAAATCTTCATTAATATTTCCATACAAAGTACCTGAAACGCAGATGTTGTTTACTGTTGTTCCTTCGTAAAATTGTTCTGTGTACCAGATTGATTTTTGTGGATTTGTTAATTCAAATAGTTCTTTATTTTCCATAGATATTACTCCTTATAAAATACGTATAATAACAAGTGAATTATACTATTAAAATACAGAATATGCAAGTATTTGACATATTTTTTAAACAGATTTTTGAGGAGAAAATCTAAATGTGAAAAGAGAGGAAAACCTGTATTTGGGGACGGAGGAAAAAAACAGTTTTATAAATACATATTCTAAAAACTGTTTTTTTCCTCCGTCCCCAAATACAGGTTTAATAATAAAAAAAGAGTACATAATAAAAATAGGAGGTACAAATGGCAAAAAGAACAAAAAAGAAAAACAATACCAAAAAAATAATATCAAGAATAATAATATTAGCAATATTAATAATAATTGGATATTATTTATACTATACATACACAAAAATAGAAGTCAATCCACAATCATATGAAACACAAAGAATACAATCCACAGTAAATGAACAAACTGTGGAAAACGTAGAAGAAAAAAGCAAAAATGTAGCAGATATTTTAGAAAAAACGATGGAAAGTGTAGTAGGAATATCAAAATTAAAAGATAATGGAAGTTCAATATTCTCTACAAATACAGAAACATTATTAGGATTAGGAACTGGTGTAATTATTTCAGAAAACGGATATATTTTAAGTAATGAACACGTTACAGGTGCAAAATATAGTACATGTTATATAACACTAGAAAACAGTAAAAAATATGATGGAACAGTAGTATGGAGCGATTCTGATTTAGATTTATCAATTACAAAAATGGAGGCAGAAAATTTAAAATATATAAATTTAGGGGATTCAAGTAAAATACGAGTAGGGGAAACGGTATATGCAATAGGAAACCCAATAGGTTTTGAGTTTAGAAGAACCGTAACTTCTGGAATAATAAGTAGCAAAAATAGAACTATCAAATTAGAAGAAAAAGATTCTGCTTCTTATATGTCTGACCTAATTCAAACTGATGCAACAATAAATCCTGGAAATAGCGGTGGACCTTTGATTTATCCTAATGGAGATGTTATTCGGAATTAATACAGTAAAAATATCATCAGCAGAGGGAATAGGCTTTGCAATACCGATAAATGTGGTAAAACCTGTAATTGAGAGCTTTATTAAAAATGGTTCATTTGAACAGGCTACAATGGGAGTATATGTCTATGATAAAGACGTTATACCATATTTAAATAGCAACTTAAATTTTAATAAAGGAATATATGTTGCACAAATTATAAAAAATGGACCTGCTTCTAAAACTGAGTTAAAAGAGGGGGATATTATTACTTCTATTGATGGAAAAGAGATTAATACAATGAATGAATTGAGGGAATATATTTATGCTAAAAAAACTAACGATATTGTTGTTTTACAGGTTTCTAGGGGAAAGGTTAATAAAACAATATCAGTGGTATTGCGGAAAAAAATGAGACATGTGGGACGGCCCAAAGTTGTCTCATTCTTTTAAATTATATTTTCTTACATAATCTTTTGTTTCAGAATTATTCATAAAAACAGAAGAACGGTTCTGCATCAAAAATTCAATAATATTATAAACATCAATCCAAATTTCATTATTGCCATCAACCTGAGATTCATCAAAAATAAGTTGCAAACCAAAATGAAGATGAGGTACATTAATATTATTAACATTTTCTTTGGTACTATAACCAGTCATACCAAGATAGCCTATAACATCGCCAGCGGTAACCTTTGAGCCTTCCGTAAGTCCAGAGACATATGGGTGATTTTTTCGTAAATGTGCGTAATAGTAATATCTTTTTCCGTCTAAACTTCTAATTCCGACACGCCAGCCACCATATTGGTTCCAACCTAAATGTTCAACAGTGCCAGATTCAACAGCAATTATTGGTGTTCCAATACTCCCCATAAGGTCATTCCCTAAGTGTGTACGTTTAAAACCATAAGATCTTGATGCACCGAAATCGTCATAATGACTAAAATTATAATTTTTTGCAATTGGCAAAAATGCTTTGATTCCATACTTGTCTTCAAAATGAGTAGTTCCAGATTCATCTTCAACTTCAATAGAATAATTTCCAATAAAACCACTTAAAACAGCAGAATATGCATTAAAATAATAATTATAGTATTTCATGTTTTGAGTTAATTCTTGCATTGATTTTCCATTTTGGAGTTGGTCTACTAATTTATCTAAATCAGTTTGCTTGAAATTTTTGAAGTTTCCTCCATTTTTACATGCTAAATAAGATAATAATTCTATCCAGTTATATTTTATTTCAGAATCTGAATTATGTGAAGTTATATCTAGTTTTGCTGTTTTTGAGAGTGCTTCGGATGTTATGTTAAAATTTACCCATTTTATGAAATTACCATTAGATGATTCAGATGGGTTGACGTCAGAGTAGTTGTTCCAAAATAGTTCTGGTCCAAAAGTTACTGATTTTGAGATGAAAAAGTAACCGGTTAAAATAATAATAATTGATAAGAGTGTTGTTATAAAGTAGAATTGTTTGTTTATTTTTAAAGTTTTAATAATCATTATAAATCCTCCAAATTAATGAGAGTTATTAAAATATATTAAAAAAAGAAAATTTTATGAATTTTATTAATATAATAAGTTAAAATTGTTTAGATGATATAAAAATAAATAGATATAATTTATAGTTATATCAAATACGTAAAAATAATATTATACAATTTTTTAAAAAAATGTTATTATAAAAATACAGCAAGCAATTATTATACTTAATAAGAATACTTGTTACAAAACTAAGAAATGAGGAGAAAAGCCAATATGATAAATTTAGAACTATATAAAATATTTGTAATAGTAGCACAGGAATTAAACATTACAAAAGCAAGTGAAAAATTAAATATTTCTCAACCTGCTGTAACAAAACACATAAAAAATTTAGAAAATATATTAGAAAAAACACTATTTAAAAGAAATAACAAAGGATTAGAATTAACTGAAATAGGAGAAAAATTATACCAAAAATTAAAAACACCAATATATGAAATTATAGAAATAGATAAAGAATTTAGTAAAAATAATAACATCATTATAGGCTCACATAATCATTTATTAAATATAGTATTTGGAGAATGCATAAATGAATTTTGTTTAAAATATCCAAATATAAATTTAGATTTAAAATGTCTTGAAACAACTAAAATGTTGGAGATGTTAAAAAACAAAGAACTAGATATAGTTTTTTCTAAAAAGGTAGAAGAATTTGAAAATCAAAATATAAAATATATATCACTTGGACAATTAAATGACATATTTATAACAAACCAAAAATCAAATTTAGCAAAGAAAATAGTAACTATTAAAGAATTGGAAAATTCAATAATATATGTACCAAGAAATTATGCACAAACGGTAACAAGATTAAACAAACTGACAAATGGAATAAAATTAAATTTGAAAAATTCAAGTTATAACACTATTTTAGAAGTAACTAGCAAAAGTGATGAAATAGGGTTAATAACGAAAGAATATGTAGAAAAAGAAAAGTTAGAGAAGTATAATTTGGTTGAATTAAAAACAGAATTAGAATTAAAACCAATTGAATTTGGAATATATGTTAATTTAGAAAGAAAAAAAGAAGTTGATTTTCTAATAAAAATTATAGAAAAAATTTTGATATAACTTATAGTTATATCAAATGTACAAAAATATATTGTACAATTTAATAAAAAGATGCTATTATAAAAATAATAACAAAATGCAGCACACAAATTTGTCAAGAATTTGATGAGAAGAAAGGAAAAAGATAATGAATAAAAACGATGAAAAAGAACGGATTAATTACTTAGCAATTGCAATTACAACAAATTGCAACCACAACTGTTTCTATTGCAAGCCAACAGGAGAAAACATAAATCCTAATTTAAAAGGAACAATTAACTTTGAAAATCTAAAAAAGATAATCAAAGTTGCATATAAATTAGGAATTACAACATTTCGCATAACTGGTGGAGAACCAACTATGGTAGAATATTTACCAAGTTTAATCAAGTACATAATGAATCTTAGTACAAATACTAGAATTCGTTTAAACACAAATGGATATAAGCTAAATGAAAATGAATTATTAGACATAATTCAGGATTATAAAGATAGAATTGATGTTGTAATAAGTGTTGATTCTTTAAATGAGTATATCCATGGGATTCACTACCCGAAATATTTATCAAATGAAATAAAAGAGGTAACAAGAGAATTAATAAAAAGAAATGTACAAACAAGATTTAATATTGTAGTGACTAAACAAAACATACAAGAAATGGAAGGACTTATAGCAAAATCACTTAGTTTAGGAGTAAATATTAAAATATTAGACTTGATAATACGAGATGAGTATTTTGGAACAGATGATAGATTAACAGGTCAAGAAGCAATAAAATTTGGAAAAAAATCGTATATTTCATTAGAAAGTGTAACTTCATATTTAGACAAAATTTCAGATAAAAGTAAATCAGAATATTACATATATAATCCATTTGGGATTCCAAGAAGTGGATATTTTATTGGTAATCAATGGGTTCAAGTAAAAGATACATCCAAAGGAACAAAGTATTCTAGATTGTGTATAAAAGAATGTCCATATTATAAAACATGTAATGAAGGACTTTTTAGCCCATTTATTTCAGTAGGTGAAATTCTACATCTTTCAGGTTGTAAAAACCCAAAATTATATTATGACCTTAAAGGAAAAAATGAAAAAGAAATGGAAAATACTTTTGTCAAAATTTTAAACTTGTTTGAGGACACTGAATTACGAAAGAATTAAAAACTTTTTTAACCAAGACCTAACACACTCCACTTTTATATAGAGTGTGTTAGGTTCATTTTGTCATATATTAAATTAATCATTGAAAATTCTATTGATTTATAGAAGGTAATAGATTAAAATATTATAAAGCCAAAAATTTAGGGAGGAAAATAAGAAAATGAATAAATATATGGAAATTGCAAAAGAAAATGCAGATAAAGGAATTGCAAAAAAAGAAGGAGGACCATTTGGAGCAGTTATTGTAGATAAAAAAGGTAACATAATTGCAAACGGAAATAATAAAGTATTAAAAAACAATGATCCGACAGCACACGCAGAAGTTGTAGCTATTAGGGAAGCTTGTAAAAAGCTAAATACATATGACTTATCAGATTATATTTTATACACCTCATGTGAACCATGTCCAATGTGTTTATCAGCTATAATTTGGGCAAATATTAAAGAAGTATATTATGGATGTACAAAAGAAGATGCAGGAGATATAGGTTTCAGAGATGATATAATATATGATTACTTAAAAGGCAAAAATAAAGATTTAATCCATTTAACACTTATAGACAGAGATGAATGTATAAAAACATTTGAAAAATATAAAGAAGAAAACGGAACAATATATTAAAAGTCTACATAAATCATTGAAAAAAAGTAAAATTTATGATAAAATATTGAATTAACTTATAAAAAATGGGGGAGATATAAATGGAAAATTCAAAAGTAATAAATAAATTTTATTTAGACAAAGAAAAAGACATAATAGTAAATTTGTACAAGACTAATGAAGATGAACTAACATATATATTAGAAACACCAAACCATGGAACAGGAAACTTAATAACAAACTTGGCAAAAATATGTAATTTAGAAACAATAAAAAACGCAAAAGACATGAAAATCATAAAAGGAACAATACCAGCAAGTCTAAATGGAGACAATGAAGAAGTTTACATATTTAGACTAGGAGGAATAAAAATAGCAAATATCTACACAGACGGAAGAATAGAAATAAAAGCAACAATTTCCGCAATAAGTAAAACACTAATGTCACAAACAAAAAATTATAATTTAGACATTAATCAAACATTAGTAAAATCATATATATTAAAGAAAGCAAAATTCAGAACAGACTTACACACACATATGAATGCAAACTTATCAGCAGACTGTCTAATAGCATTGGGGATAAAACGTCAAGTTAGATACCCATTATATTATATAAAGAAATTAGATTTGAAAATAACAAAAAAACAAGAAGAAAAAATATATGAACAAAGAAAAGAAGTAGAGAAACAATTTGAAAACTCAGAATTACAGGGAAAATATCTAATTAGAAGAATTGATGATAATACATTTATAAATTTTGCAGATTTAATACTAAATAACTTAGAAAATGCAGATGAAAACATACCTAAAATAAGAAAAAGCTTAGAAATATTAAAAGATGGACAAGCTGTATTTACTAATCTTGAAAAATTATATTTGTATAGATATGTCTTTGCAAGAGGAATAGAAAGCGAAGAAAAAATAGAACTAGAAAATAATAAAATAGAGCAAATTCCGGATAAAGAAATAAAAGAAATATTAAACAAAATGATAGAAGATTCAAAAGAGGACAGTCCATATGCAAAAATTAATTTAAGACAAGATAAATTGCTATGGGTAGCAAGAGAATATCAAAAACAAGGTATATACTACATAGAAATCGCAGACACTCATTTAGGCGAAAAAGGTATGAAAGCAATAAGCTTGTTAGAAGATTTACACGGAATAATGCCACAAATAGAAAAAGAAACAGGAGTAAAAATTAGATTTTTAGTAGCAATTAGAAGAATTCCACTTACAATAATAAAAGATGCAAAAATAAATAGCAATTATTTAAGAGAAAATTTAAATGTATTAAAAGCAGTATCAAAAAGCCCATATGTAGTTGGAAGTGACTTTATAGGAGAAGAAATAAATGATATATCAGAATTAAAGCCAGCAATAGAAGAAATAGTACAATATGTATGTAATGAAGATAATGGATACACAGTAAGAATACATGCTGGTGAAAATGATAGTTTAAGAGATAATGTAAAAAAATCAATTGAATGTGTGAAACAAAGCTTAAAACCAGGACAAAAGATGCCGAGGGTTAGAATAGGACATGGACTATATACAACAAAATTAGATTCCGAAAAAGGAAGAAAACTAATGCAAGAAATAAAAGACTCAGGAGCGGTTCTAGAATTTCAATTAACATCAAATGTAAGATTAAATAATCTAACAACACTAAAAAATCATCCTATAAAGAAATATTTAGAAAATGGTATAAAATGTGTTCAAGGAACAGACGGATGTGGATTTTATGGGACAGACACAGTTGATGAACAATTAGCAATTCAGAATTTATTAGGGTTAAGCAATGAAGATTTTCTAAAAATGAGAAAAGTAGAAGATGAAATAATAGAACATGAGAATAAATATTTTGAAGAAAAAAGCAAAAAATTTAATGAATTTTTAGCAGGAAGAACAATAAGGGAAGCTATACTAGATTTAGAAGAGAAAATTGAGGAAGAGAATAAAAATAACACAATCGAATTAAGAATAAACCATGATATAGAAGCAGAAAGTGTATTAAATGATAAAATAAAGGAATTACCACTGGATAGAATTCCTATAATAATTGCTGGTGGAAGTTTTAATGCTAAAAATAGAGAAACAAAAGTAACAGAAGAGGGATTAAAAATATTAGAAGATTTAATCAAAAAAATCGATAATAAAAAGGTATATTTTGTTGTTGGACATAAAGTTGAAGGTTATGAAAAAGCTATAATAGATATATCAAATAAATTAAATAAAGATATTGAAATATATGCAATAGTTCCTAAAATGATTTCAAAAGAAGTCGGTGAAAGACTTTTAAATGATAATATTAATGGAGTGCGTATTTCAACAGAAAATGAAGAATTTGGTATTTATAAAAGTTTTAATTATGAAATTTTTGAGAGAAGAAATTCAATTGTTATTGCTTTTGATGGAAATTCGCCTGTTTCAAATTTGGTTCAAGAGGCCAAAAATGGAAAAGGTAAATCTAAAATATATGTAAATAAAGATAATTATAATTTAAGAGTTAAAGCTAGATCTTTACAGGGGTATGTGAATACATTTAATTTGGTTTGTAATGATAATAATAGGATTGTTAATAAAATTTTAGATGATAATCTAGAGATAGTTTAGGTGAAAATTATGAAATAATCACACATTACAACAAATCATATATAGAATAAACAGCATTCCACCAGTACAAAAAAATAATAATGAAAGAGAAGATATAAATAATATGATAAAAAGAGGCTTTACTATTGGAAAATTTGCACCTTTTCATAAAGGACATCAATATTTAATAGAAACTGCTTTAAAGGAAATGGATGAATTTTATGTTGTTGTGTATGACACACCACAATTTGATATTGACATTGAAACAAAAATAAAATGGATTAAAAATGTATTTCCAAATGTTAAAATATTGAAAGCATTTAATAGTCCTAAACAATATGGTTTAGATGAAGAAAGTGTAAATGTTCAAATGAAATATTTATCAAGTATAATAAAAGATATAAAATTCACGCATTTTTATAGTAGTGAAGATTATGGAAAATATGTTGCAAAATATTTAAATTTAGAAAATGTTATAGTAGATTCAAATAGAGAAAAATATAAAATATCGGCTAGTAGAATTAGGAAAGATATTGAACAAGAAAAACAATATTTAACTTCAATGGTATATAATGATATGAAAAAATAAAATTTTTAGACAGGTAATTAA
>ERZ826242.2283-NODE-2283-length-17232-cov-3.178786_pt1 | contig 17232 bp, 12 predicted proteins | sample MGYA00519871_ERZ826242 | MGnify/ENA primary metagenome ERZ826242 (study PRJEB31778, sample SAMEA3449226) | human gut metagenome | biome: human gut; feature: human-associated habitat; material: faeces | place: United Kingdom | collected 2010/2012 ...
ATCATGAATCCAGATGGAGTAAGACAGATGCTGCTTGATAATTTTGCCGGTGTCCGTGTAGATGGAAGTAATGCAACGATCATCGGAAGTAAACAGGGAGAGTTTGTTGCAGACCGGAATCATATCACAAGAGTGTGGATGGATCATGGTGTATGGCCAATGATCACAACAAAGTTTTATATTGACCAGACCGGAGATCTTGAACTGTTAGAAAAAGAGGCTGCTTATTTTAAAGACAAACAGATCGCAAGAGGAACCAGGACAGATACACTGTGGGATGAATCCTATGGCTGCTGGCAGAAGACCAAGCGTGGCGTGCGGGAAGAGGGCACGATTTTAGAGCATCTGCTGTTACAGAATCTTACCGCTTTTTACGAAGTTGGAGAACACAATAACATAAGACTGCGCGGCGCAGACTGGAATGATGCGCTGGATATGGCTTCTGAGAAGGGCGAGAGCGTGGCATTTTCCAATGCTTATGCAGGCAACCTTGCCGATATTGCAGAATTGCTGGAAGCATACCGGAAGAAAACCGGAAAAGAAACGGTTTCCCTTCTGGCAGAGATTGTGAGCCTTTTGGAAGATAATCCGGCATTTTTTCATTTTTCCATACTCTTCTGCTGCACATAAAGCATGCAAATGCCGCAATTACCAGAAGTGTAATAAAATACGCTGCATCTCCCCCGCCGGATGCAACCAGATAATAATCACTGGTGTAATAATCTTCACTGACAAGGTTCGTATTGTCCTTTGGAATACCGTAAACTACCTGAAAATTTTTCACCGGGACAAAGGTCATATCATTGTCCACCGCATACGTGCGTATTCCATTGTATCGGTCTGCCTGTAAAAAACTTTTGATAAGCATATCCGCAGAAACAGTTCCATCCTTTTTGACATCGACGGACAGATTTCCATTTTCATCAAAAGTCAGGACAAAAACGCCCTCATAAGAGTTCCACTGTTCTCTGTCATTGTCAATCCTGAAATCCGGTTCCAAAACTTCATACAGCGGCGCATTCGTATTCACTTCTTTTTTCGTTCCATCTGTCGCATAATAATCTATCTCAGACCGGACGCTCTCAAAATAACCACTCCACTCTGAAATATAATCGTAATTATTATAACCGCTTCCATCTCCGACAAAAGGCTCCGTACGGTTTTCTGACGGCTCGTTCCTGATCTCGATATACAGGACATACGCCCCCTGATAAAGCGTATCAATGTACTCCATATTTACATTTTTACTGGAGGAAAACAATTGTGCTGACTTCTGCTCCGCATTCCGTATCATCCACGGAAAAAGACATAAATTCACACCAACTGCAAGTAATAATCCAATGATAATAATTCCTATCCTAACGTTACGGCTGTTTTTCAATTTTGTATCCAACGCCCCACACCACCTTTAAATATTTTGGTTCTCTCGGGTTGATCTCGATTTTATCCCGAATGTTTCTCACGTGCACCATGATTGTGTCCGTGTTAATTGCCTTTTCGTTCCAGACACGCTCGTAGATTTCCTCTGCCGAAAAAACTCTGCCCGGATTTTTCATCAGAAGTGCCAGAATTTTAAATTCAATCGGAGTCAATTTCACCGGATTTCCATCCACGGAAAACTCGATGGTATCCTCGTTTAATTCAAGTCCGCCGATGATGTAGTTTCTTCCCTCTTCCTCTTTTTTCTGTGCCATTCCCATAAACCGGGTGTAGCGGCGCAGTTGGGAATTTACCCTTGCCATGAGTTCTAACGGCGTAAACGGTTTTGTCACGTAATCGTCCGCGCCCATCATCAGGCCCGTCACCTTGTCCATTTCCTGCGTTTTCGCCGTCAGCATGATGATGCCGATGGTCGCGTTTTTCTGTCTTAATTCCTTACATACGGCAAGGCCGTCCAGACTGCCGGGCATCATGATGTCCAGCACGGCCACGTCAAAATCGCCGCCGGCCTGCTCATACACGCGCAAGGCTTCCTCACCGCTTGCGGCTTCCACGCAGTCGTACCCCGCGCGCTTTAAATTGATGACCACAAACTCGCGGATATTCTGCTCGTCCTCTGCCACCAATATCTTTTTCATGTTCGTTTCCCCTTTCTGTCCCCCATTTTCAGTCTATATTTATTCCAACACTTCAAATCCGCTTTGCAGCGTTTTTTCGTCGCTTTCCGCCATGGAATCGTCCAAAATGCGCAGCACATACACGCGTCCGGCGGAGCTGCTCAACAGAATATCTTCGTCATCCTGTTCTTTTTCCGCCCAGTCTTCCTCCGTATATACCCGAATGGAGAACTTATCCTCCCGGCCGAGGTAATTGCCGTTAAAGCCGATCTGTGTATATGTAAAGAATGTCGCTGTGCGGGTCACGGTGTCATTTTGGCAGCCGTAGTTATCCTCGCTGCTCGGCAAAAACAGGTTGTAGTTTTCCGCCGTATTCAAAATACTTGTGCACACCGGCGTCAACGTGTTGTCCTGTAAGCTATACGTGTTCCACGTGATGACATACCCGGTGGAATCCGCCGTCGTTTCGCTGCCGCTTATCGTCAACTCCGCCGTTGGAATCTCCAAAATGCCGTCCTTATTCACATCGCGCGAGACCGCTGCGGCCGCCGTTGGCCGATCCGTCGCGTTTTCTTCGTTTGATAGCGGCGAAATGAGTCTGTCCGACGCTTCGTCATACCCAATGATCTGCGTCAGCATGCGCCCGTCCGCTTTCACGCCGTCCAGCACCGCTGCGCGCCGCCAGGAATTTACCTGCGAAAAGCTTACGGAAGTGTAACGCGTCACTGCCGCATCGAGCGGCACGGTTTTGGAGACATACGGCTGGTCGCCGTCAAAGCGGTATAACCCGCCAAGCGCCATAATCTCCTCTCCGCTCGTCTGCGCCGCCTGCAAAACGAACAGCTCTTTTATATTGTCGCTGTCAAAATCCGTCAGCAGCATTTCGCTGTAAGAGACCGTTGTCATGGAGAATTCGCGGATCGTGTCTCCGTCCACATAATAAACCGAAACGCTTGCCGTCGCCGTGAGCGGATCTCCCCAGCCCACGATGATCTCGTCCATACCGTCGCCCGTCAGGTCACCGAAAAACACCTTGTCCACCTGCGTTGCCGCCGAGGTAAACCGCGCCATAGAGTTCCAAACACCGTCCGTGTTTTTCTTAAAAAATTCCAGCCGCGTGCCGCCCGCGTCGCCGTTTGCACAGAAGCTCACGACCTCCGAAGTGCCGCACCCGTCTAAATCGCGCGAGATGATCGCTGAGCGGTAATCGCCGTATTTCGGGTAAACAAGCGTCACGTCACCCACGCCGCCGCCCATCAGGGCATATATCGCTTCTCTGTCTGCCGTCGTCTTTGGCGGAGACATCAGCGCTTGCGCATCAAGACCCGTCAGCTCGCTGCACCCCGAAAAAGAAAGCGCCAAAAGCACGGCGAGCACCGCTGCAAAAAGTTTTTTCAGTTTTCCGCGCATCGCCGTCACCTCCTGCGCAAATTTACAATATCAATATAAGTATAGCATATCCCCCGCACCGCCGCAAGCAGTCAGGGGCGCTTTGGCGTCATATAAAAATTAAATTTCTGTGACAGCATTGAGAAACCGGCGCGCGCGTGGTAAAATGGAGAAAATATCTCGAAAGGATTCCGCATGAAACAAACAATGCACAATACCCGCGTGCGATGGGTGCTCGGCATTCTCATTGCGCTCACGCTTGCGTTCATCTGGGGCAACTCCATGCAGGGCCGCGCGGTCTCCGGCGGCATGAGCGGCTCCTTAAAAACGTGGCTCGAGCAGCTTCTGCACACAGAAATCAGTGAATTTTTGCTGCGCAAGGCGGCGCATTTTTCGGAATATGGCCTTCTGGGCGTGGAATTTTCGCTTCTGCTCGGCCTGCAGCACGATAAAAACGGCAAAAATCTCCAGCACGGGCGCAACCTTCTCGACTTTCCGCTCATCGGCATGCTGTGCGCTGTTACGGACGAGACCATTCAAATTTTCTCCGGCCGCGGTTCGCTTGTCTCCGATGTGTGGATCGACACCGCCGGCTTTTCGACCGGATTCTTTTTGACCGTTCTGCTCTTTCTTTTTATCAATCACTGTAAAAAAAGCCGGGTAACCGGCAACCGGAAAGGATAAATACCATGAAACAGCATATTTTAAAGAAGGTTCCCCTCTTCGTCACCGTGTCCGTTCTGCTCGCGTGCATCGTGTTTTCCGGCTGCGCGGGCCGCACCGTCATCACAGATGCGCAATTCAAGTCCGCCTGCGAAGCTGCCGACTGCGAAGTAACGGACGTTTCCGACCAGTTTGACAGCAGCGTCATCACAAAAGCGCTGACCGTTTCGGGCGATGATTACTCCTTAGGCTTTTTCACATTCGCTTCCACGGATAGCGCCAAAACGAACTACGCGCAGATGCTTTCAAGCGTCAGGACTTCCGAGGGCAAGGCGGTCGATTCCAGCGAATACAACCGCTACACGTATAAAGGCGACGACCTCACAACGGTGCTCTACCGCAACGGCACCACGATTCTTTTCGCCACCGGCGCGGATAAGGACACTGTAAATAAAGTCGTAACAGCGTTGGGACTTTAACTTTTAAAGGCTCGTCGGCAAAACCGACGAGCCTTTAAAAATACCTGGTCATGCGGGCAGCGGCGTTCGGGATGAATGTTTCCGCCCGCTCTGCTATATAAGCCGCCGTCAGCGCACCCGCGCCAACGTACTCCCCATACTCCGTAAACAGGCTGCGCGCCGCGATGCGCTCTGAAAACCGCACCGTCACGCACAGGAAAAACCGGCTGCCGATCCGCCCCAGTGCCGAAGAAAGAACATGGAGCGTGTGCACGGCACGCTCCACCGCATCCATCAAATGCCCCACGGTCTCAAAGCAAAACGTCAGCGGCACGGGCGGCGAAACGATACGAATGCCACCACCCCCCCTTTCCGTTCCCAAGGCACACCCGCAGGTGTATCTTAAACCAGTTTACGCCAAAGGCAGGTACACCGTGCCGATTTTTCTTTGAAACCTTGACATTTTCTTTTTACGTTCTAATCATTACCAAAGTTAGTTATTATCTGACATCGGTGAAACGCTGAACCGGCCGCGCCCCGGTGTGACCCGTATCGTAAAGGAAATAGAGCAAAAAGACTACCTGCAAAAGACCGCTTCCTAGGAAGACGGTCGCGTGACCTACATTTCCGCAACGAAAGCTTCAGCGGTAATGTAACCGGCACGTTAAGCAACGGCAAAACAGACATCCCGTTCAACAGCGGCACAGGCACATGCAAAGTCAGCACGCTCAGCGGCAGTATCCGCGTCAAAATTACAGAATAACGTAAAAAATCTCTCTCGGCTGCGCCGAGAGAGATTTTCAATTTCGAACCTTATTTTACTTTATTTCTGAACTTCGGTACCAACACGGTAGCGAGCACCCAGAACAGCTCGTAGATGACGAGCGCAAATGCGGAAATCTGCTCCACGCCCGCAACGAACGTGAGGAACGCCACAAGCACAAAGCCGATGACAACCGCCGCGTTCTGCATGGCGACGATGAAGCTGATGTTCTTCTTTTCATCAATGCACGTGGAAACAAGGCTCATCATGGATTCCACACGACCCTTTGTGGCGGCATAGGCGTCCACGCGGTCCGCCGTGTCGTTCACAAGGTGGTCTGCCGGGCCGTCTTGGCCCGCGCCGATGACATTCACCGCCGTGGCGTCAATGCCGAACAGGCGCGAAATGAACTGCGGCGTAAGGTTCGGGTCTGCCGAACGCAGAATGAGCGAAACGCCGTTCATTTCCATGTTCTGCAGCTCCGCTTTCTTCTTTCGGTCTGCGTTATAGGTCAGGATGAACATGGCGTAAAGCTCGCCGCCCATTGCAATGTACAAGATCTGTCGGCTGCCCGTCGTGTACTGACTCTCCACATTTTGCTCCGGTGCTTCCACACCGTGCGCAGTCAAAAGCGTACGGGAGCCGATGAGCACCTCTTTGCCGTCCACCGTGCCCACAACGCCGTTTCCGGCCTCAAATGCGGCCTTTTCGACCTCCGGAAGCTCGCCCTCGTGCTCGCTGAATACCTGCTCGAACACGCCGCAAAGCGGGCCGCCGAGCTGCTGCACCAACGTGCCGGCAGCCAAAACGGCTTCTTCAAGGCCCTCCTGCTTAAACGGCTTCACCCCGTTCAAAACGACCGTGCCGCGCGGGAAAAGCTCTGTGGAATCAACCAGAACGGCATTTACGGCGCTCATGCGCTTGATACCTTCATAGCCGGAGACCATCGCGCCGCGGCGGCGCAGGCGGTGGGAAAGACGGCTCACCGGCAGGTTTACGGCCAGCATGTTCATCACCGCTACACACACGCAGCAGGAAGCCGCCAAAGCCGTAATGGCAAGGGACGCATCCTTCGTGATGACAAGCGCCACCACGCACAGAAGCAGCGAGGAAATGAGGCCCACCGGCGCCAAAACCTGCGAAGAGATCTCTGCCGGGTCCGGCTCATAGGAAATTTGTAAGAAGCGCTTTAAGAAGCCCGCTTTCTGCTGATACGCGATTGCAGGCTGCGAAATGACGGAGGAACCCGCCATTTTTAAAGACGTGTTGTAATCGTCAAATACGCGCACCGCATATTTCTGCTCGCGGGAAGACACAAAGCGGAAATTCGAGTGGATGCGGCGCAGCATCGTCAGCTTGCCGACGGTATTCAGGAACAGAATACCCGCCGCAATACCGGCGTAAAGGTGAATTTTACCCATGCTGAGCGCAGCCGGCGCAAACAGCGTGCAGAGCGTCTGCACAAAAACCGCTACACAAGCTACCGCAGCGGCAGAATCCGAATTCGCGCGGAACTCAAACAGTGCTTTCAGACCGTTTAAAATCGTTTTCGCGCAGAAGCCGATGGCCACTAGCAGCAGTACAAGCGATAAGATGGTGTAGCCCACTGCACCGGCGGTCTCCGTGTTATTGGCATTGAAGCCGGATTCCGCAATGAGCGACGCCAAAATGAGCACTGCAGTGCTCACGCCCGTTGCAAGCATGCGGATTGTCAGCTCGCGCATCGTCGTGCGCAGGTCGTGCGCCACGCTCTTTGCGTCTGCCGGGCCGGTGTAATCGTCGATGAGCTCGTCGCTGTTTTCGGCGGCTTCCGTGTTTTCGGGCGCTTCGTCCGGCTTTTCCGCAAAGCGAATTTTAAAGCGGTGCGCACCGGCCACACTGACGTTCTCGTCGTCGGAATACACGCGTGCTTCGCTCAGCAGTGCACTTTGCAAAACATCCGCGTTAATGATGTGCACCGGCAAGTCGCGCTTTCTGTACTGCGTCACGTCCGTTACCGGCACGGAGATCTTCTGCTGCGCAGGCTCTGCCGCTTCTTCACCGGCGTTCTCAGCGCTTTCCGCAGCCTGCATATTTTCCGCTTTCGGCGCTTGTGCTTCGGGCAGCTGCTCACCGGAAGCAATGTCCATGCCTTCTTCCGCCTGCGGCTCTTCCTCCGGCTCCGGGCCATTGCTTGAAATATCCTTAAACGCCATCTCGGGCGCGTCACTTTCTTCCGTTTTCGGCGCTGCCGCAGCCTGCTGCTCGGCATTTTGCACCTGTGCAGCCTGCTTTGCCGCGTTTTCCGCCTGCACAGATTCCAGAATGCGGCGCACGGAATCCTCGCTTACCTCCGGCACCACCTTTGCCTGCTGCAAACCAAACGTCTCATTTTCAAGGTCAAGCTTAATCTCCATCGTGTGCGTCTGCGCGTCCTGCAGCATCGCCGTCTGGAAATTCTGCACCTTGTCCTTCGTCTTTTTGTTTTCCGGCACCACAGCGTTCGGGTCATTCATCGCAACGGAGACCGGCACCGGGGCCACAATGCCCAGCTCGTCTTCCACAGCAGAAAGATCCACACCGGCCGTCTCTACGGCCTCGGCCACACGACGGCGACGCTCTTTCTGCAGGCGCTCAAAGTCCTTTGCCACTTCGTCGTCAAGCTCCGCGGTGTTCTCGTCAAACAGCTTGCGGTATCCCTCGTCCTGCGTGGAAATCTCCCCTGTGGCATCGAACCCGCGGGTGTATTCGTCAATCGGTTTTAACTGGATGCCGTAGTACATGTCTTCGGCTTCGTTAAAAACCTCTTTCTGCTTCTTTTCGCGGCGGCGCGCCCAAAAACCTTTTTTCTCTTTCTTCTCTTTTTTGTTCTTCTTTTTCTTTCCGGGCTCTTCTTCCTCCTCGTAGGTATCCCACGGGGAGTCTTCTTGCACCTCCACCGGCTGCGGTTCCGCTTCCGGCGCAGGCTGTGCTACCTCTGCCGAGGCTTCCTCTACGGGCTGCTCCGTTTCAGGCTCCGTCACAGCGTCGGGTTCTTCCGTCACCCCGGGCGTTGTTTTTTCCGACTCTTCCGGCGCGCCGTTGACTTTCGCCTTGCGCTCCGCTTCCAATATCTCGTCCACCGAGAATTTGTTCTCATCGTTCATGGTTTTGGGTCCTTTCTTTTTCGCCTCAGCCCTTGGCCTTGATGCCCGCGCGCTGCCGCGCAATCTCATAGCAAAGCACGCCGCAGGCCACCGAAGCGTTCAGCGAATTGATTCTGCCCTTCATCGGCAGAGAAACGATAAAATCCGATTTTTCTTTCACAAGTCTGGACACGCCGAAGCCTTCGGAGCCGACAACAAGCGCTGCCGGGCCGGAGAAATCGGTTTGGCACCAATTCGTGCCGTCCATATCCGCGGCGTATACCCAAACGCCGCGCGCTTTGATCTCCTCAAGAAATACCGCAATATTCGTCACACGCGCCACGGGGACGTATTCCACCGCGCCCGCAGAAGCCTTGCCGACCGCCGCCGTAAGGCCAACGCTGCGGCGCTTCGGGATGACAACGCCGTGTGCGCCCGCACATTCCGCCGTTCTGAGAATCGCGCCGAGGTTATGCGGGTCCGCAATCTCGTCGCACACAAGGATAAACGGCGGCTCATTTCGGCTTTCCGCCAGCGCAAAAATATCCTCCACCTCGGAGAACGCGTGCACCGCCGCCATGGCGATGACACCCTGGTGGTTTTCGCCGCCGCACATGCCGTCCAGCTTACGGGAATCCACTTCCTTTACCGGGATGCCCGCCTGCTTTGCCATGCGGAGAATGGACGATACCGAACCGTTTTTCTCCCCGCGCCGCACAAGGATGCTGTCAATGGGTCTGCCCGCTTTAAGCGCCTCCGTAACGGCATTGCGCCCTGCTATGACATCTCTTTCTCTCTCGTTTTCCATGAACAAACCTATTCCTTTCCGCGGCTTCAGAACACGTCTGCGGCCGAAATTCGCAATACTATCGCAGTATATAGTAGATTATAGCATACTTATATTTGCCATTGCAACCGAAACGCGCAATTTAGCGCGGTTTTTGCAGGCGGTTTTTGCGCCTAAAACCGCCGTGTTTTTGGGCAGTTTTTTCGCCGCGCTCTTTTCGTCATTTTGACGGTGCTTTTGCGTGTTCATTTCGCTTGGCATAATTATTCATTCGGGTTGCATATCTTCTCACATCTTGCTGTATATGAGCCGGCCTTTACATTTATACAATCTGTAATATGCACGGCAGAAGTATACACACAGCGAGCTTTCCACAGCGTTTTCCGTTTAAGCTGTGGAAAACTCTGTGGAAAGTGTTAAAAACCCGCTTTCGGTGCTCTTTTTACTTTCCACAGCTTTTCACAATGTAAAATATTATGTAAACTATTCCGTCGAAAATGCCGCTTTTTACCGTTTTTTCACAGAATACTCACTATAAACCGTGTGTAAAATTTGCGTGAAAAGCCTTGTGTTTGCCCGAAAAAATGTCCCTATATATGGTGTTTTTGCGAAAAACAGCGTTTTAATTCCAAATTAGAACGATTTAGGCGAAATCCTGGGCGGCGGAATTTTCCGTTTAAGCACATTTTGTGAAAAAAAGCAAGGCGGCAGGCTTTACACGGTTGTTTTTTCACCTAAAATCGTGTAAAATGAAAATAGCGAGCAGAAAGATACCGGAAAGCTGCGCACTTTTTAGACGTGTCCTACAAAAAAGCGTGGCCGCACAAACCGTAAGGCACGGCAATTAAAACAAAAGACATTTTTCGGATAAACATGCACTGTATACAACTATAAGAAAAGAGGAACCCAAAATGCGTGAAGACATTTGCTCTATACCGATCAGTGAAATTTTCGAGCCGAAGGACGGCTGCCCGTTCTGCCGCATGCGCGACATGCTCGAGGACCGTATGGCCACCTACATTACCGGCGCGGCCATGATGGAGCCCGACGTGCGCGTGGAAACGAACCGTCTCGGCTTCTGCCACCAACATTTTGAGCAGATCTTACAGCGTGGCAGCCGCCTGTCCGTCGCCCTTATTCTCGAAAGTCTCTTAGACGAAGCCGGCAAAGATATCCTGCCCGAGGACGACAAGCTCGCGCCGAAAAAAATTCTCGCCGCCGCAGATCGCCGTGCGCACAGCTGCTTTGTCTGCGAAAACGTTGAGAAAAACATGCAGCACCTCAGCGCCACGGTTATCAAGCTCTGGCAGAGTGAGCCGGAGTTCCGCACACTGTACAGCGAGCAGACGCACATTTGCCTGCCGCATTACAGCTTCATTTTGGCTGCTGCGCAGAAAATGCCGCGTAAAAACTTTCAGCCGTTTGCGGCAGAAACCAAGCGCCTTGCGAAAAACTATCTCGATACCGTCAAGGCCGACACCACCCATTTCTGCCGCATGTTCGATTACCGCAATGCGGGCGGCGACTGGGGCAATTCCCGCGATGCCATTGAGCGCGCCATCACGTATCTGACGAGCCGAGAGCCCACCGTCACCACCAAAACGGAAGGCAAAAACCGTTGATGCGCTTCACCCCGCCCGATGGCGTTTTAAACCTCGCCCAAACGCTCGACTGCGGGCAGTCGTTCCGCTTTTATCCCGTCACGCTCGAAAACAACATTCCCGCATGGCGCGGTGTGGCATTTTCCCGCGGGCTGACCGTCTATCAAGATGAAAATAACGACCTCGTTTTAGACTGCACCGAGCAGGAATTTCGTGACATTTGGTTTGATTATTTCGATTTTAACACAGATTACAAAAAGTCCCGCGAAGTGCTTTCCGCTCTGCACCCCGCGCTGAAAGAAGCAGCCGAATTCGCGGGCGGCATCCGCATTTTAAAGCAAGAGCCGTTTGAGGCGCTGTGCTCGTTCATCATCTCGCAGAACAACAACATTCCGCGCATCAAGGGCATTATAGAGCGCTTGTGTCTGCATTTCGGCGAGCCGTTTCTTTATCATAACGAGACCCGCTACGCATTCCCGACACCGAAAAAATTGGCCTCCTGCACGCCGGAAGACCTCGCTCCGCTGCGCGCGGGCTTTCGCGCGAAATATCTCATTGATGCCGCAAAGCGCATCGCTTCCGGCGAGATCGATTTAGAAGCCGTGCGCAAAATGCCTCTTCCCGATGCCAAAGCGAAATTGCAGACGATTTCAGGCGTCGGCCCAAAAGTCGCGGACTGCGCTTTGCTCTACGGTCTGCACCGCACGGAGTGCTTCCCGATGGACGTGTGGATGAAGCGCGCCGTATCGCTTTTGCCGAGGTTTTCCCCCGCAGATTTCGGTGAAAACGCCGGCATCGCGCAGCAGTATTTATTCCACTATGTGCGCATGCACCCTGAGCTTTTCAAATAAAGAATTCGTCCGGGACCGGCGGCAGGTCATCGGGTATCGCCGCCATACTTCTTTTTATGATCTTCGCCATTTCTTCCGGCGTTTCCGGGCAGCCGTACAAAAGCCATTTGCGCGTCACGGCAAAGTACCCCGCTTTCACAAATTCAAAATGATATTCCATGCAGTGCTCGCTCTCGATGCCGAGCCGCCGAAAAAAAGGCTTGAAGACGTTTTCAAACAGCGTCTGATAGCCTTTTTCCAGTTCTGCCGTGCCGAATTTCTCAAAATACGCCCGGTAAAAAGTCCTGTCGCGCTTTGCCTCGCGCAGCGTCGCCGCCACATATGCTTCGGAGAAGATATTCGGGTCGCCGTGCATCTCTTCGTGTATCCGCTCTACGGACTCCGTCCATTTCTCCCATACGATCGCTGTTATCAGCGCGGGTATGTCCGCATAGTGCAGGTAAAACGATGAGCGGTTGATGCCCGTCGCCTCACAAATTTCCCGCACGGAAATTTGATTTGTTTTTTTATTGAGCACCATTTTCGTAAATGCCTTGCGGATGCGCCGGTCGGTCTCCGCAAAGCGCTCGTTTTTCTTTGTGTTCATTTTGTCCTCCATTAACACAACACTCATCGTGTTTTAGCGGTTGTTTTCCAAATCTCCACGTGTTATGCTTGTATTAACAGAACAAGTGTTGATTTTATAGTAGCGCATCGCAAACATAAAATCAAGGGGGAATTTTCCGTGAAAACCGAAGAACTTTTTGAGCGCGCACCCGTGTGGAAATCCATTTTCAAGATGTGCCTGCCCACCGTTGTCATTATGCTCGTCATGACCGTCTACAACATGGCCGATATGGTGTTCGTCGGGCAAACCGGCATCGCGGCACAGGTCGCCGCCGTTTCGCTCGCATCGCCGTTCTTTTTATTGCAGATGACGCTCAGCACGTGGATCGGCGGAGGCGGCTGCACGGTCATCTCCGCCGCACTCGGCGCAAAAAACACAGAAAAAGCCAAAGCAGCCGGCGCAGCATGCATACTTTTGAGCCTTGTGGGCGGCATTTTGCTCGGCGACGCGGCGCTGCTTTTTCCAAACACCTTCCTGCACTTTTTCGGCGCCGATGCCGCCACGTGGGACTACACCGCACAATACCTGCAAATTTTAGCCCTTGGCACGCCCGTCATCGTGTTTTCCAATGTCTTTGCAAACCTCGTCCGTGCAGAGGGTGCCGTACAGACCGCCGTCCTGCTCAACATGCTCGGCACTGTCGCCAATATTATACTTGACCCGCTTTTCATCTCCGGCCTGAACCTCGGCGTACAGGGCGCGGCCATTGCGACCGTCTTTGGCAATATTTTCACCGCCTGCGGCCTGCTTTCCTATCTCCGCCGCCGCGATACCATCTTGACGCTCAACATGCGCAAAGCATTCCACATGCCACATGTCTTCCGTGAAATTTTTGCGCTCGGCATTCCGGGCTCTGTCAGCAACCTTTTGATGAGTGCCGTCAACACGATCACAAATCGCATTATCATCGCCTATGGGGCCGATACTGTCGCCGAAATGGGCGCGGGCGGCAAAGCGGGCATGATCGTCGCCATGGTCATCATGGCCATTGTCCTCGGCGTGCAACCCATGTTCGCATATCTTTACGGCGCGGGCAACACCGTCCGCCTGCGCGAGACCTTCCGCAAAAGCGGCATTTTGGCGGTCTCTCTCGGCATCGTGTTAAGCGTCGTCTGCTTCATTTTCCGCTTTCCTATCTGCGGCCTGTTCTTAAAGGACGAAGCTCTCGTCGCTTCCGCCGCGCACATCACGGCGCTCGGCCTCCTCGGCATGCCGCTTATCGGTGTGTATTACCTTGCGGTCAACTACCTCCAATCCGTCGGCAAAGCGGCGCAGGCTTCCGCACTTTCCGTTCTGCGGCAGGGCGCCGTTTATGTACCGCTTCTGCTTTCGCTCCACGGTCTGTTCGGTCTTTTCGGCGTGTTTTACGCCGCACCCGCCGCCGATATTTTCTCCACACTTTTAGCCGTCTTCCTCCTTTACCGCGCCATAAAGAAAGATCTCGTCTCCGCAAAGCCGCATTCGCCCGCAAAAGTCGAAAATCCCCTCTAAAAATCAACTGAATTTTCATATTCTGTCCATGACTTTTCCCCTCGCTTCTGTTATACTTTAATATAGAAACCAACGCAGTATAAGGAGACGGTACGATGGGCGCATTTGTAGAATTTGAAAATGTATCGAAAATTTATAAAACCGGCGACGTAGAGGTGCACGCCTTAACCGATGCAAGCTTTGAAATTCAAAAGGGCGAATTCTGCGTCATCGTCGGTGAATCCGGCGCGGGAAAAACGACGCTTTTAAATATCCTCGGCGGCATGGATACGCTGTCTAAAGGCACCGTCCGCATGGACGGACGCGACATCAGCCACTTTAACCGCACCCAGCTTGAAAACTATCGACGCTATGACATCGGCTTTGTCTTCCAGTTTTATAACCTTATCCCGAGTTTAACGGCGCTCGAAAACGTGGAAATTGCGGCACAGCTGTGCACCGATGCCATCCCCGCCGAAGACGTGCTCCGCGCCGTCGGTCTCCATGACCGCATGCAGAACTTTCCCGCACAGCTCTCGGGCGGTGAACAGCAGCGTGTTTCCATTGCCCGCGCACTTGCCAAAAAGCCGAAGCTCCTTCTGTGCGACGAGCCCACCGGCGCACTCGATTACGAGACCGGCAAATCTATTTTAAAGCTTTTGCAGGATACCTGCCGCCGCGACGGCATGACCGTCGTCATCATCACGCACAATGCGGCGCTTGCCGCCATGGCAGACCGCATCATCCGCGTAAAAAGCGGCCACATTTACTCCGTTCGCATGAACGAGCACATCACGCCCGTGGAACAGATTGAATGGTAACGCGAAGGGAGCCGGAAAACGCATGACAAAAGCACTCAGAAAAAACACGCGGCGCAGCATTTCGGGCAGCCTTGGGCGGTATATCGCTATCCTGCTCATCATTATGCTGGGTGTGGCGTTTCTCACGGGTCTGCGAGATACCCGTCCCATCATGTCCGCCACCGAGACCGCCTATGTGAAAAATACGAAGCTCTACGATCTTCGCCTCATCTCCACCATCGGCTTTGATGCGGACGACGTTGCCGCCGTGCAGAAAGCCGACGGTGTGGTTGCTGCCGCAGGCAGTGTGAATGCCGATTTCATCTGGCAGCACGACAACAAAGAGCGCGTTTACCGTGCACATATGCTGACAGATAACATCAACGAGCCTGTGCTCACTGCTGGACGTATGCCTGAAAACGGCAGTGAGTGCCTTATAGATTCCAGTCGCTTTTCGGAAGACATGATTGGACAAACGATCGAAATTTCAGACTCCAACGACGAAGATACGAAGAAAAACTTCAAATACAGCACCTACACCGTGGTCGGCCTTGCAGATTCTCCGCTGTACATCCACACGCTGCGCGGCACCACGTCGCTTGGCGACGGCACGCTGCAGGGCTTCGTTCTCATCCCGGAGGACGGCTTCGATTTCGAGTATTACACAGAATTATACGTTACCTGCACCGATGAATTCCCGCTATACAGCGACGATTACGACGATTACATCGATACGTTCTCCGATACTGTCGAAGCCGCCGCCACCGCTTCCGTCAACGCGCGTTTTGATCGTCTCACGTCCGACGGCAAAGCCGAAATTTCAGACGCCGAGAACGAACTGAACGACAAAAAAGCCGAAGCCGAAACGGAGCTTGCCGACGCCAAAGCACAGCTTGACGATGCAAAAGAGACCATCACCTCCGGCGAAACGGAGCTTGCCGACGCGAAAAAGCAATTGGACGATGCCAAAGCACAATTGGATGCAGGCGCAGAGCAGATTCAGCCCGGCTTCACTTCGTGGGAAAGCGCCCTGCAAAGCGGCTTTGACGCATATTACAGCGGCAAGCAGCAATTAGAGGATGCCCTTGCGGAGAGCCAGGCGCAGATCGACGCCGGTTACGCGCAGCTGCAGGAAAACGAAAAGCTCTACACTGAAAAATATGCCGAATTCACATCCGGCAAAGAGCAGTATGAAGCGGGTCTTGCCGCCGCAAAGGACGCCCGCACACAAATCGATGCCGCACGCGCCGACTTAACCGAGAAAAAAGCGCAGCTCACGGCGGGCTTTGCCGCACTCGACGAAGCGCAGGCGCAGCTTGATGCCGTAAAAGATATGCTCGACCCGGCAGAAGCCGAAGCGCAGCAAACGGCGCTCGATATGCAGCGCGCCGCTTTGAATCAAAATCAGACGCAGCTCGACGATGCCGAAGCCGTATTAAACGAACAGGATGCCGCCCTCACCGCGCAGGAAGCGCAGCTCACAGAGACCGGCGAGCAGCTCGATGAAGCCGAAACCGCTCTCTCGCAAATGCGCACGTTGCTCGATGTCGGCCAAAACGATTACACCGACGGCATAGCACAACTTGAATATCAGAGAAAAACGCAAACCGCAAAGCTTGACGAAGCGTATAACTCGCTCATCACGTTTCAAAACGGCATCAAAGAATACAACGAGGGCCTCTCTTCGTACAACGACGGCGTAAAAGAGCTCGCCGACGGCAAAGCCGAATACGAAGACGGCCTTAAAGACTACGAGGACGGCAAAAAGGAATTTGACGAGCAAATCGCCGATGCCGAACAGAAAATCGCCGACGCCAAACAAGAGCTCGCCGATTTAAAGAAGCCGGAGCTCTACGTTTTAACGCGTGACACAAACGCCGGCTACGTCTCGTTTGAAAGCGATTCCACCATCGTCGAAAAGCTCTCGGGGGTCTTCCCCATTTTCTTCTTTCTCATCGCGGCGCTCGTCTGCTCCACCACCATGACCCGTATGATCGACGACGAACGCACACAGATCGGCACGCTCCGCGCACTCGGGTACAGCCGCGGCTCCATCCTCGCAAAATACCTGCTCTATTCCGGCAGCGCCGCCGCACTCGGCTGTGTCATCGGCTATTTTGCGGGCGGTTATGTTTTCCCGTTCGTCATCTGGACAGCCTACGGCATGCTGTATCGCATTCCGGGTTTCGTCCTACTGTATGACCCCGTGCTGTTTGTCATCGCGCTTGCGGCGTCGCTTTTATGCTCGGCGGGCACCACATATTTAGCCCTGCGCATCGAGATGCAGAACATGCCCGCAAACCTCATCCGCCCGAAGACCCCGGCCGTCGGCAAGCGCATTTTTCTCGAGCGCATCACGCCGCTGTGGAAGCGCCTGAAATTCTTGCACAAGGTCTCCCTGCGCAACATTTTCCGCTTTAAAAAGCGCATGATTATGATGATTCTCGGCATTGCGGGCTGCACCGCGCTGGTACTCACCGGCTTCGGTATCCATGATTCCGTCGCGAACATTGCAAACTTCCAGTTTGATGATATTCAAAAATACGATGTCAGCGCCCAGTTCTCCGATACGCTGACCGAAGATAAAATCAACGAAGTCGAAAGCGACCACAAATCGGAACTTGACGCCGCCACCGCCGTGCAGATGACCTCCGGTGACGTCACAGGCGGCAGCATCACAAA
>ERZ826242.2296-NODE-2296-length-17089-cov-2.468827_pt1 | contig 17089 bp, 18 predicted proteins | sample MGYA00519871_ERZ826242 | MGnify/ENA primary metagenome ERZ826242 (study PRJEB31778, sample SAMEA3449226) | human gut metagenome | biome: human gut; feature: human-associated habitat; material: faeces | place: United Kingdom | collected 2010/2012 ...
AGTAGTTTAGTCTGCTCTCCTGGCGAGAGGGTAGCAAAGCTGCGTTCTAGCAGCTCATCGCCCAATCCCAGCAATCGGCATTCCCGCTCCAGCTGCCAGGGCTGATATTCCACGCCCAGTTGATCTGCTATCTGCCAGGCATTGGCAGAACTATCCTGCACTTGGTAGGGAAAATATTCGCAGCGCACTGGCATCAAGATCGAACCGCTGTATTGATATTGGCCTAGCAGCAGTCGGCAGAGGGTCGTTTTGCCGCGGCCATTACGTCCTACCAGCCCTAGCTTCCAGCTGGTATCTATTTGGGCGTTGAGATCAGTAAAAATATTGTCATAGCTGCCTTCATAAGCGAAGGTTAGATGGTTGATTTTAATACTAGTCATAGGTACCTCCCGCATTGGTAATAGAAAAACCGCAAGAAAGTATTCCTTCTTGCGGCGCCATACTCTATTTCACCGATCGTTTACGGTTAGAGAGGTATCTATCAATGATGGGGAGCCCTGATGGTCAACTTTCTTGCGTCGCATAACAAAACAGGTGGCATCTACGCATCAGCGTTAGTGCGTCCAAGCTTCATTATGCTTATGGTGTTAGCAAGAAAGTTTGCGCATCTTCCCATCTCCTATCTGTATTGATTATCGCGACAGCCTTATTGTAGCATATCCCGCTCTGCTGTCAAGAGGTGAGGCCAATATTTATTTAGTGATAACCTCACGTGAGGTCCACAATTCACCGAATTGGGCTTTTGGCTCTGCTTCGATAACAGTTTCAGCAGCCAGCTCTCTCTGTTTGACCTTGGCTGTGCTGAGGCTGGAGCCGACCATATAAAAGACCGCTGTACCGATAGCTAAATAGAGGATCATTACCGGCACATAGGAACCGAAGAGATCGAAGGAATAATTGGCTACTGGCACGCCGGCAGTAATACCAGCATTGACGGCCGCCATATAGAGGCCGAGGTATTTGCTGTATTGCTTTTCATCAAGAATACGTTTGACCACCATCGGCACCATGACCGATTCAGTGGAGACCGACAGGCCGAAGATCATGGCGGCAAGCCAGGCCATGGCTGTGTTGTCGGCGAAGATCATGATCAAGCCGCCAGTCAGAAAACAGCCAATGCATATCGCCATGGCTCGGTTGGTACCAAAACGGTCGTTGACCCATCCCATGGCGATTTTGGTGGCGCCCATCACGAACAGAATAGCGCTATAAATAGTACCCGCAGTCACAGAATCAATACCGTTGTTCTCCAGATGCGCCGGGGTGATGATCATTGTTGCATGGATAATCAATCCCAGACAAAAAGCGGAGATAAAGATTTTGCGGGCCTTGGTATTTTCTGCCAACAGTTGTTTAAAGCCGCTAAAATAACCGGCGCCGCCGATTTTATGTCCAGGGGTATTAGTGGTGCGGGCAGTAGGATTCTCTTTAACAAAAAGGAAGATCGGTATAGCTAGAACTGCGATGCAGATAGCAGTGAGCAGATAAGCCATGCGGTAGCCGTCAGTAGCGATAATATCGACGAATAGTGAGCTAAAGATAAAGCCGCCTAAACCGCTGCCGGCGGAACAGATCCCCAGGATAGTTCCTTGTTTTTTGGTGAACCAACCATTGATGAGGAGTGCTATCGTAGTGGTGGAATTGAAGCCAAAGGCTAAGCCTGCCAAAGCTCCGCCCAGATAAAAAGCGGGCAATGATGCTGCCTGCCAGAGGATGAGAAAACCGATGATGCCGGAGATAAAACCGGTGCAGATCATTTTTCTCAAACCAAAGCGGTTGTAGATCTTGCCATAAAAGATGTTGATCAGCATACCACCGATGGTGCAGAGGCTAAGAGTAAAGGAAAAGCTGCTGCGGGAGAAGCCGAATTCTTCGCATACTGGGACGATAAACAGTCCTGAAGGAGAATTGATCATCCCCAGCATCACGAAAAAGATACAGAAGCTGCACCCAAGAATAATAAATTTATATTTTTCGCTGCTGATTTTCAAGCTTAATCTTCATCTCCTATATTGATTTGGCTTTTTGTTAGCCCATAAAAAACACCCGTTTAGCGGTAAGTGCCTTGCGGATGGGGATCTTTGCCGTTTTAAAAGCTCGGATGGTAAATAATTTTTGCTTATATGCAAAATAATCTTTCCTTATATTATGTTTAATATAGCACAGTGTGCTAGGCAGTGCAATGAAAGATGATAAAGTTTATATCTTCTGATTTTTCTGACTATTTTTATTGAGCATGTGTTATTTAGGTGTTTTTATTTTTCATAATTTTTTGTTGATCATAGACGTTAATTAACGTTTAGCAGCAGCTTGTTCTTGACACAGTTTTTTGTAGGGCATAAAATTAGAACATGCCTCAACCCTGATAATAATGGTTGATGCGATAGTGTCTTGGAAAGTGCCTCTTCTGTAGGCAGACAGCAAGGTGTCTTTGGGGAAAGGGAGCGCTATGGCTAAAGCAAAAACAATCTTCTTTTGCAGCGAATGCGGCGGAGAATCGATCCGCTGGGTTGGTAAATGTCCGCATTGCGGCGCCTGGAATACCATGGTGGAGCAAAAAATCGAGCCGGAGCCAAAAGGTAATACTGCCGGACGGGTGCAGATGAGCCGCTCCGTCCCCTGTCAGATCGACCATATTATCGCCGAGGAGGGCAAACGCTATCGCCTGGGTATTGATGAATTGGATACTGTGCTGGGTGGAGGGTTGACCCCCGGTAGCTCGGTATTGCTGGGAGGCGAGCCCGGCATCGGTAAATCAACCTTGCTCCTGCAGGCTGCGGTCAAGATGGCTGCTTACGGTAAGGTGCTCTATATCAGCGGCGAGGAGGCGGCGGAGCAGATTAAGCTGCGCTATCAACGTATTAGTGCGGATAATGAAACCCATGCGGATAATATTTATTTACTGGCACAGACTGATATTGATAGTGCCCTGGCAGAGGCTGAGGCTCTTCAGCCAGCTTTATTGATCCTTGATAGCGTTCAGGCACTGTTTTCCCCTCAGCTGGAAAGTGCTGCCGGCAGTGTTTCTCAGGTGCGGGCAGTGGCAGCGGCAGCGATCGCTTTTGCCCGCGAGCATCATGCGGCAGTGATGCTTATCGGCCATGTCACTAAAGAGGGGATGCTGGCCGGCCCCAGGGTGTTGGAGCATATGGTAGATACGGTGCTTTATTTCGAAGGTGAACGCTATAATGCACTGCGTCTGCTGCGTGCCGTCAAAAACCGTTTTGGCTCGACCAATGAGATCGGCGTTTTTGAGATGGCTGAGAGTGGATTGCGGCCGGTGGAGGCTTCTGCCTATTTCTTGGATCAGCGGCATCTGTCTTCTCCTGGTTCGGCAGTGACCTGTGTGCTGCAGGGAACTCGTCCTTTGCTGATAGAAGTGCAGGCCTTGGTCTCTCCTTCTGCTTTTGGCAATCCTCGCCGCCTTTCCAGCGGCTATGATTATAACCGTCTGTTGCTGATCATCGCTGTGCTGGAACGCAAGCTTAAATTGCGGCTGAATGATAAGGATATCTATATCAATATCGCTGGCGGCTTACGCCTGGATGACCCTGCCGCTGATTTGGCGGTGGCAGCAGCGATCGCCTCATCTGCTGCTGATGTCTCTGTGGAGCAGGAATTGCTTCTACTTGGGGAGATTGGCCTTTTGGGCGAATTACGCGGAGTGACCCAGGAAGAACGGCGTTTGAAGGAGGCAGCGGCTTTTGGCTTCCAAAAAGCAGTTTGTCCTCCTGCCAAAAATAAGCCGAAAAGTGATTTGCGCCGGCTGGAAGCGGCTAATTTAGATGAAGCGTTGAAGATTTTGGGCTTGATCTAGCACGATGCTCTTTGGCGGATAGCAGAGCAGCCAGTCCAGGCAGGATGCTGTCATCTTGATAATATCGTATGAATAAACCGCAATCATTCTCAGAACGGCGAGTATAGTTATTATTTTAAGAGGAATTTAATTTTAAAGGAGTTGGCTATGAAAAAAGCAGCCATTTTTGGCGATTCGATTATGCGCGGAATGTTTTGGAATGAAAAACTCGCTAAGCATAAACTATGGCAAAATCCATATCCAGCCCGGATAGCTGCGGAAAGTGGGATTGAGATAGAAAACCATTCTTTTATCGGCAGCACGATCAAGCGCGGCAGGGCTATTTTTGATAAAATGAGAAACAAAGGTTTGCATTGCGATCTCTTGTTGTTAGAATACGGCGGTAATGATTCGGACTATGATTGGCCTCAAATCGCCGCAGCACCCAAGGAAGAGCATTTCCCCAAAACCATGTTGTCGGTTTTTGAGCATGCTTATGGAGAGCTGATCTCCTTGGGCCGCAGCTTGGGAATGCAACCGGTTATTATGACTCTGCCGCCGATCGACGCTCAAAAATATTTTAATTGGTTTAGCCGCAAGCTGGATAAACAGGCCCTAATGCAGTGGTTGGTAGATATTGGTATCATTTATCGCCATCAGGAGGCTTATTCCCTGGCCTGTGCCCGTTTAGCTCTGCAGTATTCTTGCCCGCTGATTGATTTGCGCAGCGCTTTTCTTCTGCGAAAGGATTTGGATACCTTGATCGGTATCGATGGTCTACACCCTACTCCAGCAGGCTATGAAGTGATTTGGCAGCAGATAGCCGCTTTTTTTCTGAAATTTAAATGATTATAGGCGTTTAAAAAGGGATTACGGTAAAAGGCGTCGAAAATTATGGCATTTGTGGGCTTATAGCCGTAAAATTGTGGAGGGCCTATGGGTAAACTCAAAAGAGCTGCCGTCTTTTTCCTGCTAGTGGCTTTTTGCATTCTGCCTTCAACCGTAGCCAGTGCATCTTCCCCAGGAAGCGCTGGTGATCCGCTAGTGACCAAGTCATGGGTGGATAATTATGTTGAAAGCGCCTTCTCCCCATTGGAGGAAAAGATCAACCAGCTGCGAGCACAGGTGCTGCCGGCAGTCAATATTCAACTATATATCGGCAATAGTACTGCTACTGTCAATGGACAAAGCGTCACCATTGACCCCGAGCGTCCAGCAGTAGTGCCTCAGCTAAAGACTGATGCCGCAGCCGGCGGGTATACGATGGTTCCGGTTCGTTTCATTGCTGAGAGCCTGGGTATAGATGTAGAATGGTTGCCCGATACCCGCCAGGTATCTTTCAGCGATGGCAGCAAAACGATTCTGTTGACTGTCGATAGCACCAGCGCTACTATTGGTAGCCAGACCTATACCATGGGCTATGCTCCCTATATCGAAAACCAACGAACTTTTGTTCATGTCCGTTTTGTGGCAGAGGCTTTTGATTGCCAGGTATCTTGGGATCAATCTGCCAAACGGGGAGATATCAACCGCTAAATATTTTGTCCATGCTGTATATGCACGGATAATTACAACGAATACCGAGGTAGTGTGAATTATGAGCGAAAATGAATTCTGGGATCAGGATATGACTACGGTTCATGAGAGCCGTAATTGGTTTAAAAGATTAAGTCCTAAGCGTAAAGTGATGTTCTGCTTGCTGGCAGTATTCGTCATTGCTTGGTGTTTCTTTATAGGCTTTAGTATTTCTAAAGCAGCTCAGCCAGATCCAGATGAATGGTTTATCGCCACTAGTGATGATCTGGGCGATTATGAGTTGGAAAATGTGATGGAGATTGAGGGGATCAGGACGATTCTCCTGGTCGGCTGTGATGAACGAGATGGCTATGAGGTTGGCCGCAGTGATACGATGATGGTCGTCTTTATCAATGGTGAAACCAATGAGATCTCACTGCTTTCGATCCCGCGCGATTGTTATGTCCAAATTCCCGGTTATACTACTAAAACAAAAATCAATCATTCCTATGCTTATGGCGGTATCAATCTTACCCGCGAGACCATCGAGTATTTCCTAGGCATTCAGATCGATGACTATGTGGAAATCGATTTTGACGGCTTTGTCGAGCTGGTTGATCTTTTAGGCGGAGTAGAGATCAATGTTGACCAGCGTATGATTAACTATGATGAGGGTATTAATCTTAATCCTGGTTTGCAGACCCTTAACGGTCAGCAGGCACTGGGTTATTGCCGTTTCCGTATCGGCCAGGACGGCACGGATAGCATCAGCGATATCAAGAGAGCTGAGCACCAGCAAACTTTCATCATTGCTTTGAAAGATAAACTGATGTCCCTTTCCACTTTATGGAAGGTACCAAGATTGGTTTCTTTGGCTAATGAATACGTCAATACTACCATTTCCGTTATGGATGCGATCAGACTAGGTAATACCCTGCTGCAGATGAATCTAGATAATATCAATACTTATACGATACCCACTTCCAGCATTTGGATCAATTCTGTCAGTTATGAATTGGTCAACTCTGCTGGTACGATAGCTATTTTGGAAGAAATCATCGGCGATCAGTACGACTATACGCCGCATATCGTTGATGATGATGGTTCCGGACGGTATTCTGCTCCTACTACCGAAGTGCCAGCTGAAGAAGAACCACCGGATTTGACTTTGGAAAATCCTGATGATACTACTGATCCTGGGACTACTGACCCTGGAACCACAGACCCAGGCACTACTGATCCTGGGACTACCGACCCTGGTACTACTGACCCGGGGACTGGAGATGATCCTAGTGCTAGCGGCGGCGATGCTTCCAATGTACCGGAGCCATAATAGTATTTAGTAATAGTTGCGTAAAAGAGGACTTGGCCAATGATTAGAATACTTGGCGTCCGTGTGGATGAAATAAATATGGAAGATGCATTGGCGGCGGTAGAGAAATTTATCGCCGCTTTCCATGCTGGGCAAAAAAGATTGTCGCAAATCGTCACCATTAATCCTGAGGGTATCTGGTTGGCGCGTGGAGATTCCCAACTGGCGCAGATCATTGAGGAAGCGGCTTTGGTCACCCCTGATGGCAATGGTGTACTATGGGCAGCTCAGCAACAGGGTGTAACTATCCCGGAGAGAGTTACTGGCATTGATCTGACCTATCGCTTGGCAGAGCTAGCTGCACAAAAGGGATGGAGTCTTTATCTGCTGGGCGCTAAAGAAGGTATTGCCAAAGCTGCAGCTGCTAAGCTGACGGAACAATACCCCGGGCTGATCATCAAGGGAGTGGAAAACGGTTATTTCCGCGACCGTGAGCAGCAGGTTGTAGAGCAGATCGCTGCGGCAGCGCCGGATATCCTTCTGGCTGCTTTAGGCATGCCTTTCCAGGAGAAATGGCTGTTTGAGCACCGCGATCAGTTGGGCTGCGGGGTGGCGATCGGTGTTGGCGGTAGCTTTGACGTTATTTCCGGCCAGGTACGCCGTGCGCCAGCTTTTTTGCGCAAGCTGCGTTTGGAATGGCTGTGGCGGCTACTGTCTGATCCCAAGAGATGGCGGCGGTATCTGGTGATCCCCCGCTTTATGCGGGCAGTCAAAAAAGAAAGCTAACTGCTGCTATAGTTTTAGGGTAGTTGCCTTAGTTGTCCTTAGCGAGAATGAAAATATTTGTTGCTTATCCGAAACTATGATTAATGAACTGACTATACGCCAATATCAGGAAGCAGATTTGGCGCAGATGAGAACACTGTGGAATGAGATCGTTGCTGCCGGCAATGCTTTTCCCCAGGAAGAACCATTATCCATGAGCGAGGCGGGGGAATTTTTTGCTGCTCAGAGTTATAGCGCAGTAGCAGAGCTGGGGAGCGATATTGTGGGTTTGTATATCCTGCACCCCAATAATATAGGACGCTGCGGCCATCTGGCTAATGCCAGCTATGCGGTTGCCAAGGCGGTCCGCGGCCAGCATATCGGCGAACAGTTAGTACGTGATTCTTTGACCAAAGCCCGTGAACTTGGCTTCCGTGTGCTTCAGTTTAATGCTGTTGTCAAAAGTAATGCTAGCGCTATTCATTTGTACCAGAAACTAGCTTTTAAGGAGCTGGGCAGCATTCCTGGCGGCTTTCGGATGCCGGATGGCAGTTATCAGGATATTGTCCTTTTTTACCGTCAGCTGGACGATTGCTAAATGAGCTAGGCCAAAAATGGATAAAAAATAACTCCGGTTGAAGGGCCGGAGTCATTTTTTTACAGGGACGTTAAACCGTCCTTTTATCATCACCTAAGCAATTTAGCGAGAAGAAGACTGGCTCTGACTGCTAATGGTGGAGGAAGCGTTACTTACAGATCCGCTCTGACCCTGTGCCAGGGCCTGTTCAGCGAAAGCGACCATCTTACGGGTCATGTTACCGCCAACGTAACCGTTCTGACGGGAAGACAGCTGACCTTTATCGATTTGATCGTAGTTGGAGATACCGAGCTCGCTAGCGACTTCCATCTTGAAGTTATTCAAAGCGCTGGAAGCGGAAGGAACGGTAGGAGTGTTGCTGCTTCTGCTCATTAGTTTCACCTCCTTTGTGAGTGATGGTACTAGTTTGGCTTATTTGTCAGCTTCTATCCTGTCAATAATTGGAGGACAAAAACGGTTTTTAAAATTAAAAAAAGAGCATAATTATCGTTATTTTGCTCATATTATGCTGTTTGCTTGCCTTGGTATGCTGCGTGCCGTTTTTATTGATCTGTTCTTTCATTATTTAAAGGAAAAGACTGCAGAAACCAGAAATCTAATCTGTCGTTTATTTATTGGCTGGTAAATATGTGGTATAATGCCACCTGCCAATAAGCGTGGCAGAGAAAATACAAGTAGCATGAAAAATGGACCGGGCATGGAAAAAATAAAAAATATTATTTTGCATCCTATTAGTATGTTGATAATAGGATTGATAACAGGCGTCATCGTAAAATTAATCGATATTTATTTCCGAGTGCAGCATTTGGGCTTTTCCCTAAGCGATGTTTTTTCTCAATTAGGGGTATGGATTGTCATCGGCGTTATCATCAGCTTGTTTAGCAAAAATAAGCGATATGCCATGTTGAATGTTTTCCTGTTTTGTATAGGAATGCTTATTACTTATTATATTTCTGCTGAAGCAACTAATTCTGTCTATGGCTGGAATTTTATCAAAGGTTGGGTAGTATTTGCCTGTTGTTCTCCATTGATGGCTTATCTGGTCACACTTACTAAAAATAAGGGGATATTTCCGTTAATCATTAAAATAGGGATCTTCGTCGTCTATTTAGTTACGGATATTCTTCTTTTTGGCGGACCTCGTATTTATGATTTTATTTTTATCTTACTTTTAATTTATCTATTGTTTATCAAAAAATATCAATAATACTAAAATGGATAACAGCAGAGAAGAATTGGCGCTGATAATTTATTGAAAAAGGTAATTAAGTAGTAAATAGAGAAAAAGCGAATCAGAAAAATTTTTGTCAGATGGGAGGGAGCACGCGATGAATAGAGATGAGATCTTTTCGCATATCGACCATACTTTGCTACGCGCTGATGCCACCTGGCCGGAGATTGAGCAGCTCTGTGCCGAGGCCGAGCGTTATGGAGCAGCCTCAGTCTGCATTCCACCGTCCTTTGTCGCACGGGCCCGGCAGCATTATCCTCAGCTGAAAATCTGTACAGTGATCGGTTTCCCTCTGGGATATAATTGCCGCGAGAGTAAAATTTTTGAGGCGCGTCAGGCCTTGGCGCATGGTGCGGACGAATTGGATATGGTGATCGATCTGGGCGCTGTCCATGAGGGACGCTGGGCTGACGTTGCTGAAGAAATCAGCAGCATCAAGCAGGTGTCAGCAGTTCATGTGCTCAAAGTGATCATCGAGACCTGTTACCTTAGTGAGGCTGAAAAACGCACTATTTGTCAGCTTTTCCCGGCTACTGGTGCAGATTTTCTGAAAACTTCGACTGGCTTTGGCAGCGCCGGGGCGCAGCTGGAGGATATCCGGCTTTTTCGTTCTTTATTGCCTCCGCAGGTGAAGTTGAAGGCTGCTGGTGGTATCCGTACCAGGGAAGAGATGGAAGCTTTTCTGTTAGCAGGCTGCGACCGCCTTGGCTGCTCTGCCGGTGTCAAAGCGCTCTATGGTGAAGAAGAATAGGAGATTTTGGGGAATAGAAATTAAGAACACGAAGAGGTATTTATGACTATAAGCATCACTCAGCAGCAGCGTCAGCAGTTGATCAGAGCAGCTATGACCGCCCGCCAGTTGGCCTATGCACCGTATTCGGCTAAAAGCGTCGGCGCTGCCCTAATGACCGCAGACGGCATAATCTATACCGGCTGCAATATCGAAAATGCCGCGCTTTCCCCGGGGCTTTGCGCTGAACGGGTAGCAATGGCGAAAGCTATTTCCGCTGGTGAACGGCACTTTACTGCCATTGCGATCTGCGGCGGCCCGCTCGATGCTCCGGCAGTTCCGGAGGAGCTGTTTTATCCCTGTGGTGTTTGCCGGCAGATGTTGGCGGAGTTTTGCAGCGGCGAGATGATTGTCATCTGCGCCAGCGATGAACAGCATTATCAACAGTTGACTTTGGCGGAGCTATTGCCTTATCCTTATCCTCCAGATAACCATTAAGGTTTTGCTGGAACCAAGTGAGGGTAACTCAAACTCAATATTGATTTAAATAAACGGATCTAGGCGAGAAACCTAGATTCGTTATTATTTTGGCTATAGAGCAGAGAAGTCGGAGCGATCTGGCTACAGCAGGCCAAGTCTGGCAGAACAAAGGACTTGCCAGCATGGTGATAATAAGTGAATTTGGCCAAAGATGCCGGTAATAAAAATTGCGAGGTGTTCTCTTGACGAGGGGAAAAAATGCTAATATAATAAGCATTGATATAATAAGTATTCTTATTATATTGGAATATTTTTATCAGAGGTGCTGATTATGGAGTCATTGCATTATCTGTTGATGAAGACTCATTCCATGCTTTCCCGCGGCATTTTATCCGAGGCCGCTAAAATTGGTTTAACTCCGGGGCAGCCCAAGATCTTAGAATTTTTATTAGCCAAAACTGAGGCTGACCAAAAGACGATAGCTGCGTATTGTGAGATCGAGCCGGCAACAGTAGGCAGTATTCTTTTGCGTATGGAGGATGCTGGGTTGGTTGTCCGCCGGCAGCATGCGGGCAACCGGCGCTCACTCTATGTATCTTTGACCGAAAGCGGCCAACAGGCAGCTCACTCAATGGAGCATATTTTTGAACAACAGGAAGACTGGGCTATAGCTGATTTGGCGCCGGAAGAGGTGCAGCATTTAAAAATAACGCTTAGAAAAATGTGTGCTACGATGTCTGATGCCTCATATAGGAAGAAGGACTAGATGATGCTAAAAAGTCGTGGCTATTGTTTGCTGAAGCGGTATCTTTTTTTGTGTGTCGGTCTGTTTATCATGTCCTTGGGGATTGCTTTTTCCATTAAATCCAACTTGGGAACTTCGCCGATTTCTAGCCTTCCTTATGTTGTTGATTTATTTACGCCGTTGACAGTGGGTGAAGCCTCTATTATCATGCACTGTGTTTTTATTTTGTTGCAGATTTTGCTGCTGAGGAAAAGATATCAATTGATCCAGTTGATGCAATTACCGGTAGCTATTTTCTTTGGTTATATGACTGATTTATCAGTATGGATCATTGATGGCATCAGCTATTCAGCATATTGGCAGCAATGGATATTATGCCTTATTGGTATTTTGCTGGTAGCGGTTGGCGTGAGTATAGAGGTGACAGCCAATGTAGTCACTTTAGCCGGAGAAGGATTAGTTCTAGCCTTTTGCCAAGTTTTTAACATAAAATTTGGTTATATGAAAGTGATTTTTGATATTAGTTTGGTGACGCTCTCATGTATTTTATCTTTCGCCTTTCTTGGCCATTTGCAAGGGGTACGGGAAGGAACTGTGGTGGCGGCTGTTGGTGTGGGATTGATAGCTCGACAAATCAATAAGCGCTTAAAAAAATTCCAACAACGCTTTTTGACAGAGCAGCCTTCGCATCACACAGGCAATACGGATGTGAAAGTATCAAAATAGAAGCTTCAAAATGAAATCATTAAGATGAAAGGTGTTCTGATTAAAGTTGGTAAATGAAAGCACTAAAAAAGCCGCAGTAGTCTCTACTGCGGCTGGTTATCATTCTTAATTTGATTATGGTTTAATGTTCTTGATTTTTGCTTGATATGATTTTTTATTGTCTAGAGGCATGGCAAAGGTGCACTGAGACAACCTTTGACTGGTAAAAACTGACTGTTGAACAGCATGCCTTGGCTCTTGCAAGTCTGCCTAAGCTATATAAGAGAACAGTGCTTCTTTGCCCTCTTGTGCTTCAATAGCTTTATCTAAAGAAGCAAGCATTTTGGCTTTATCCTCAGGCAAGGTTCCGCGGACCCGAAATTCGATGAAGTCATGGAAACCGTCATATTCCGTATGCTTCAGCTCTAGCAGTTCCAATAGGCGGCGCTCCTCTTGTAGATTTTCCAACTCATCTGCTGGAGTAAAGGTGCCTTTTTGGATATCGCGGTATAGAGGAGAGCTACGGTGCAGAAAGAGAGAAAAATTGATGATCCTGCCCGGCTGAGTGCGGTTAAAAAATGCAGCGAGCTGTTCGGCATTTTCTTGCCCGCGTCCATGACCGGCGATACCGGTCATCATATGCGCATCGTAGATAAAGCCCAGTTCCTGAATACGGGCGATCTGCTGATAGGCCTGTGCTATAGTATGATCTTTTTGCATAAAGGCCAGCACATCGTCGAGCCCGCTTTCAATGCCGAGATAAAGGCGGTGGACTTTAGCCTCCCGTAGCGCGCGCAACTGCTCAGTGGTTTTTTCAGCGATGCTGGTGACAGTAGCATCCATATTGATTTCTTGACAGGCAGGAAAATATTGGTGAACGAGATCCAGAATCTGTAATAATTGCTCAGTTGTTAGGCAGAAAGCATTGCCATCACCGAGGAAAACTGTTTTAGGGTTGCCATTGATTTTGGCTACCCGCTGCAGCTCTTGTTCAATCTGCTCCAGCGGCAGTTCCCGGTATTTAAGATGTTTGAACAGCATACAGAAGCGGCATTTATTGTAGGAGCAGCCTACCATGACCGGCAGCATGAAGGAAGACCGCTCCATTGGCGCACGGCAAATTTGTCCTTCATAATCCATATCTATTCCTCCTCAAAAGCCCAGGGCTTTTGTTTTATTTATTTTTATTATATCACATTTATTGATAAAAGAAAATGCGGCCGGAGAATAGCTGCGCTTGCCAGCTTACTATGTGGTAAGTGGTTTGTTATATCAGATCATACCTGTCATTATATAGTCTGTTTATCGTTGGCAATTAGCGTCAGCTTTGTTATAATAAGAAAGACTATAATTAAGAAAGGCGGCTATCCCTGGGACATTGGTTCAGCGTCCAAGTAGTGGCCTTGCAATATTTAACTAAAGAGACTATAATTATAAGGTTATCATTTTCGCTTTTTTGGAGGTAAGTTATGCAAGAAATAGCTACGCTGATGGGTAAAAGACGGCAGATAATCAGACAAGCCGTGACTGAAGCTATGGCAGCTGCCCGCCAGGATGGTAAGCTGGATTACCAAGAACTGGCTGATTTTGCCGTGGAGCGCCCCCGCGAGGCTGCTCATGGTGATTTTGCTGTTAATGTGGCCATGGTGATGGCTAAACCCTGCCATATGGCGCCGCGGGATATTGCTAAGCTCATCGCTGAATATATAGATTTCACCGGTACTGGTATTGCCAAAATGGAGATTGCCGGACCGGGATTTATCAACCTACGGATGGAAGAAGGCTGGCTGGGTGACTGCCTGGAGGAGATCATTGCTGAAGGAGACAATTTTGGCCATTGCGATCTAGGTGCAGGACAAAAAATCCAGGTAGAATTCGTCTCTGCTAATCCCACTGGTGAGCTGCATATGGGCAATGCCCGGGGCGCTGCCATCGGCGATTCTTTGGCATCTATTCTGGAGATGGCCGGCTATGATGTTGAGCGCGAGTTTTATGTCAATGATGCCGGCAATCAGATCGAGAAATTTGCCACCACCCTTAATGCACTCTATCTGATGGAGCTAGGCTATGACGCTGAATTCCCAGAGGACGGTTATCATGGCGCAGACTTGCCGGTGCTGATCAAAAAATTGGTTGCCGAGGTCGGCGATAAGTATATGAAGGTAGAAGAACCACTGCGTAAGGAATATCTGGCCGAGTATGCGCTGGAAGCCAAACTCACTGATATCCGTACCGCTCTGGCTAATTTCGGCGTTGAGTATGACTGCTGGTTCTCTGAGCGTACTCTGCATGACAGCGGAGCCATTAAAGAGGTGCTCAATACTCTTGATGAGCGTGGGTGGCTGTTGGAAAAGGATGACGCCATCTGGCTCGATTGTGAGCGGTTTGGCGAGGAGAAGCCGGAAGTACTGGTACGGGCTAATGGTATTCCCACTTATTTTGCTGCGGATATCGCTTATCATCAGAATAAATACCAGCGCGGTTTCGATACCGTGATCGATATTTGGGGTGCTGACCATCATGGTCATGTGGCCAGAATGAAGGGCGCTATGGAGGCCCTGGGCTATGAGCGTGACCGTTTGGAAGTGATCCTGATGCAGTTCGTCCGTCTTTATCAGGGAGGAGAGCTGCTGAAAATGAGCAAGCGTACCGGCACCTATGTCACTTTGAACGAATTGGTGGAAGAGGTCGGACGCGATGCTGCCCGCTTCTTCTTTGTGATGCGCAATGCTGATAGCCTGATCGATTTTGATATGGACCTGGCTAAATCGCAGAGTGCTGACAACCCGGTCTATTATGTGCAGTATGCCCATGCCCGTATTTGCTCGATCCTCGCTCAGGCCGGGGATAATTGGCAGCAGGGAAAGCTGCGTCCGGAGCTGTTATCAACTGAGGCAGAAAAGCAGTTGATGCTGCATCTGGCCTATTTTCCGGATCAGGTCGCTTATGCCGCTACCCACCGTGCGCCTCATCATATCGCAGCCTATTTGACCGAGCTGGCCTCCTGTTTCCATAATTTTTATGGCCAATGCCATTGCTTGGTGGATGATGCAGAGCTGATGCAGGCCCGCTTGACTTTGGTCAAAACAGCTGCTTCTGTGCTTAAAAGCGGCTTGGCTTTGCTGGGAGTTTCTGCTCCGGAAAAGATGTAGGGGTAACAGTTCCCTGTATATTTGCCCAAAATAGTGGAGAATACTGGCTATAGACCGGAAAATTTGGGCTTTATCCTATATCAAGAGGTAAATAAATGTTTAAGAAATTATTTCCATCGGTCAAGGGATATGGGGTGCCCTCCATTTTCGCTTCTCTCTCAGTGATCGCGGAAACGATATTTGAGGTTCTCCTTCCTTTTTTGATGATGAAGATAGTTGATGTCGGTATTGCCAGCCAAGACTTGAGCTATGTAGTCAGGGTCGGACTGCTGATGGTAGCGGCTTCTTTGTGCTCGCTTTTCTTTGGCATTATGGGCGCCCGCTTGGCAGCAGTTGCCTCTACTGGCTTTGCTAAAAATGTTCGCGGACGGCTTTTCCATGCTATTCAGGATTTTAGTTTCGCCAATATCGACCGTTTTTCTACTGCCAGCCTGATTACCAGGCTGACTATTGACGTCACCAATGTTCAGATGGCTTATATGATCACCATTCGTATGCTGGTGCGCGCTCCTGTGATGATGATTGCCGCCACGATCATGGCTGTTCGGATCAACGCTTCTTTGGCGATGGTTTTTGTGGTAGCAGTACCGATTTTGGCATTGGTGATCTTTGTTCTGCTGAAAGTAGCTTATCCCCGTTTTGGCAAAATGCTGGAGAAATATGATGCCATGAACGCACAGGTGCAGGAGAAACTAACGGCGATCCGGGTAATCAAGGCTTTTGTCCGCGAGGATTATGAATGAAAATTTTGAAGAGGCGGCCAATACGCTGCGCCGCTTCCAGCTGCGGGCTGAAAAAATGGTCATTTTGGCAATGCCAGTGATGATGACTGCCATGTATGCCTGCATTATTGCTGTTTTATGGTTCGGTGGTTTGCAGATCATCGGTGGCACGATGGATGCTGGTGCTTTGTTCAGCTTCATCAGTTATGTCGCCCAGATCTTGATTTCCCTGATGATGATCTCAGTGGCCTTTATGACCTTGGTCGTTTCCCGGGCTTCGATTAGACGTATCGTGGAGATCATCGATGAGCAGCCAGACATTGCTGATAACAATGCCGAAGATGCTCCCACTGTAGCTGATGGCAGCATCAGTTTCAGCCATGTGGACTTTAGCTATAATAAAGATGCGGATAACTTAAATCTGCAGGATATCAATTTAGAGATCAATTCTGGTGAGACGGTTGGCATCATTGGCGGCACTGGCTCTGCTAAAACGACGCTGGTGCAATTGATCCCCCGGCTTTATGATGTGCTGTCCGGCTCGGTCAAAGTCGGCGGACATGATGTGCGCGAGTATAAGCTGGATGACCTGCGTTCTAATGTTGCGATGGTGCTGCAGAATAATCTGCTCTTTTCCGGCACTATTGCCGAAAATCTGCGTTGGGGCAAGGAAGACGCTACTGATGAGGAACTGATCACCGCTGCTAAGGTAGCGCAGGCTGATGACTTCATCTCCGCCATGCCAGATGGTTATCAGACCATGCTGGGCCAGGCTGGTGTTAATCTTTCCGGCGGACAAAAACAACGCCTGTGCATTGCCAGAGCGCTGCTCAAACATCCGAAGATCATCATCCTTGACGATAGCACCTCCGCTGTTGATACGGCGACAGATGCGCGTATCCGCGCTGGCTTTAAAAATGAATTAGCCGGTACTACCACGATTATTATTGCTCAGCGGATCTCCTCCGTGATGGACGCTGATAAGATCGTGGTGATGGAAGAGGGAAAAATTTCTGCTGTCGGTACTCATGATGAGCTGATGGCCACTAACAAGATTTATGCGGAAGTTTTCCGCTCGCAACAAAAGGGGGTGGCATGATGGCCCGCGGACTGAAAGCCGCCTTGCCGAATAAGGGCGGGAAAAAGGAAGCCAAATTCGATAAGCCGCAGAATATCAAAGCTACTCTCAAAAGGCTGCTGCGTTATATGCTAGCCTACCGGTGGCAATTACCGGTAGTCGCTATCTGTGTTATCATCAGCGCCTTGTCCGGTGTGGCTGGTACCTATTTTATCAGACCGCTAATCAATGACTATATCGGGCCGTTAATTGGCCAGCAG
>ERZ826242.2304-NODE-2304-length-17064-cov-16.474866_pt1 | contig 17064 bp, 6 predicted proteins | sample MGYA00519871_ERZ826242 | MGnify/ENA primary metagenome ERZ826242 (study PRJEB31778, sample SAMEA3449226) | human gut metagenome | biome: human gut; feature: human-associated habitat; material: faeces | place: United Kingdom | collected 2010/2012 ...
AAAGGCGTTCCTTGCATTTTCCTGCTTCACAGAGGGTTTCGCCTCTGCGGAGGCGACCAAAGGGCTTTCCGATCGCCCCCTGGACCCCTTCGGGGGCCCCCTATGTGATGAAATGCTTGCAAGTTGGGAAGCCGAGAGATACCTCTTTGCAACGCCAACAATATTTCAGTAAACAACATACGGGCCCTCCCGCTTGTCGGGAAGGCCCGTATGTCATTTCCTTACGCCATTGCCTCCACATACTGCTGGCAAATTTCCTCCGTGGGGCCAAAGGCACGTACCTTGCCATGATCCAGCCATACCACATGGTCGCACATCTGCCGGATCTGCTCCAGGTTGTGGCTGACAAACAACACCGTGGTGCCGCCGCTCATGAGCTCCATCATGCGCTCCCGGCTCTTGCGCTGGAAGCGCTCGTCTCCCACCGCCAGAATCTCATCCACGATGAGTACATCCGGCTTGACCACCGTGGCCACGGAGAAGGCCAGCCGGGCCAGCATGCCCGAGGAGTAGGTTTTCAGGGGCATCTGGATAAACTCGCCCAGCTCGCTGTAATCAATGATCTCCTGGAGGCGCTGGGAAAGGAATTCCTTGCTGTAACCCAGAATGGCGCCATTGAGCAGGATGTTTTCCCGGCCGCTGAGCTCCATGTCAAAGCCGCAACCCAGCTCCAGCATGGGCACCACCCGGCCCTGGGTGTACGCCGCGCCGGAGGTGGGCTTGTAAATGCCGCTGATCACCTTGAGGATGGTGCTCTTCCCCGCGCCATTGCTGCCCACCAGGCCCAGCACCTCCCCGCGCTCCACGGTGAAGCACACATCGTCCAGCGCACGGAAATGTTCAATCTTCCGCTTGCCCTGCAGGGCGTTCATGACCCATTCCTTCAGGTTGGTGGTGCGGTTCACGTCCATGCGGAAGTCCATGGTCACGTGATCCACCCGTATCATAATATCCGCCATTGTACTCCTCCGCCCTTTACAGATAGAACACAAACCGGTCCTGGTTCTTTTTGAAAACCCACAGGCCCACCAGCAGCGGCACCACACTGCACAGGGTGCAGTACAGGTACGTCACCGGGGTGGGCGATACGCCGCCCAGGGTAATGCACCGCATGAAGTAAATGAACTGATACATGGGATTCATGTGGTACAGGGTGATCAGCTGCGCGGGAATGATGGTTTCCGGGTAGAAGATGGGCGTCAGGTACGTCCACATGAGCACCACCACGCCCCACAGGAAGCGCGTATCCCGGAAAAACACGTTCATGGTGGCCAGGATCATGGCCATGCCCAGGGCGAACAGGAACAGATACAGCACCACCAGGGGCGTGAGCAGCAGCGACTTGGTCAGGGGCACACCGGTAACCACCATCATCAGCAGCAGCGGTACGAATGAGATGACCAGGTTAACCAGGGAGGAGGTCACCCGGCTCAGGGGGTAAATGTACTTGGGCATGTACACCTTGGTAATCAGCGCGCTGCTGGTCACGATGGAGTCCAGGCCCAGGCTGGTGGCCTCGGAGAAGTAATTGAAAAGGACGATACCGGTCATCAGGTACACGGGGAAATTGGGAATGGTGTTTTTGAAAATGGTGGAAAACACCACATACTGTATGCTCATGGTCAGCAGGGGGTTGAGGAAGCTCCACAGCGCCCCCAGCAGGCTCTGGCGATACTTGGTGTTGAAGTCCCGGGCCACCAGCTGTTCCAGCAGGAAGCGGTAGCGGCTCATGAGCTCCACCGCCGTGAGCAGCCAGCCCGGCTTTCCGTGGGCCTTTTGCCAGGCGCAGCGCAGGGCCACGCCCGCCGCCGCCAGCACCAGCAGCGCGCAGCCGGGCCAGTACCAGGCCATGACGTTGCTCCGGCTATGCCCCCGCACGGACACGCAAAGCTGCCCCCGCAGGGGTTCGCCGTTCACCGTGAGCCGGTCCAGATTTCCCGCGTCCAGGGCAAAGCGTCCGGCGTCGATCTCCTGCCCCACCCAGAAGGCGGGCAACTGGTTCACTTCCCCGGCCTCCAGGGTTACGCGCAGGGTGATGTCATTGCCTGAAAGGCGCAGGGTATCCTCGGGAAAGTTCAGGGTCAGGGTATCCCCCTGCGCCGCCTGGGCCAGGTCCACCCGCTGGCTCCACAGGCTTTGCTCCCCCTGGAGCACTTCCACCTGGGCCGCGCCCGCCACCTGGCTGCCCACGGCGGCCACCTCCAGGGTGATGCCATCCACATACTCGCATTCCACGGTGAGGCCCTGCTGGATTACATCCCCGTCAGCGGGCATGCCCGCCATAAAGCCCTGGGCCAGGGCCTCGCTTTCATAATTCTGCCGCGACCAGTCCTCGCCAATCACCCAGCCCATGATCGCCAGCAGCACGGCCAGTATCGCCACCAGCGCCAGACCGCGCTTGAGCGTTACGGGTGCGAACTTTTCCGGTTTCTCCCCCATGCATGTCTCTCCTTACCCATTTCATGGCATTTGCAGGATACGCTAAAAAAATGTCCCGCTTTCGCGCGGGGTTTTAGGTCAGGAACAGTATAGCATATTTCCCACGCATTGCGCAAGAAATCTGTTCCTCGTACAAATCCCCATCTGCTGCAAGGCCCCGAAGGCTTCCAAAGGGCGATCGGAAAGCCCTTTGGTCGCCTCCGCAGAGGCGAAACCCTCTGCAACAAACAGTGCAATGCCATGCAGAATCAGAAATTAATAATCATTGATTTCATCATCCAGATACTCCTGGAAGGAATCCTGCGCCTTTTGCAGCGCCTTGCGCACATCCGCGCCCTCGCGGGTGATGACGCGCTGAATTACTGCGGTCAGCTCGCGATACAGCTGCTGCGCAAAGACGGGTTCTTCCGAGCGCAGCGTAATCGTGCCCTGCGTGATGGAATCGAAGAAGTCGTTATACAAGCGCATATCGACATTGCAGTATTCGTCAATAATCGCCTGCTTCGCCGCGTTGTAGTCCGCATCGTTCCACGCGCTGATGGCGGGCAGAACCGGTGCGCCGCGGTCGCGCTTGGCAGCATAGTCCGCGCGCATCCCCTCGATAATCTGGTCATTCAGGTAGGGCATCTTGCCCAGCACGGTCAGGTACGCCATCAGCGCCGTCGCCTGATCATCGGTAATGTTCGGCGCGAACATGTAGCAGGTGCCGCCCGCCAGCGCATAGCGTCCCGCGTCGCCCGCCGGGAACGGAATCAGCGCGAAGTCCTCCACCGGCAGACCCTTGTTGGAGGTCGGCTGGTCAACCGAGTCATCCGCCGCGAAGTTCATCGCCGCTTCGCCCGTGCCAAGCAGAGAATGCGCGCCCGCCCAGTCGGTCGTGGTCGCGTCGGCATTGAGGATGTTGTACTTCCAGCGCAGGTCGCGGATGTACTCCATCGCCGCCACGCACTCGTCGGATGTGAAGTTGCACACCCAGCGGCCGTCTTCATCCTGATATTCCAGCGCGTTTTCGCCCACGCAGCCGAAATTCCACGCGATATTGGTGAACAGCCAGCCGCCATACGTCTCGCTCGCCGGGAATACCAGCCCCGCCTTGCCCGTCTTTTCGCGGATAATCTGACCGTATTCCGCCACTTCCTGCAAGGTCTTGGGGTAAATCGGCAGACCTTCCTCGTCCACCAGCCCTGCCTCGCGGAACAGGGCGACATTGATGTGCATACCCAGCACATAGCCGTCGCGCGGCAGACCGTAGATGCGGCCGTTCTCGTCAGACAACATTTCGAGGTACGACGGGCTGAACTCATCCAGCACGCCCGCGCGCTCCAGCGCATCGGTCACGTCGCCGACAAGATGCTGGCTGATCAGCAGCTGCGGGTCGGTAAACGGCGGCTGGAAGATGCTCGGCGCCGTGCCGCCCTTCGCCATCGGAACGTAGCTGCTCAGGGTGTAGGAGTAGTAATCCGGCACCAGCGTCACGTTCGGGTACTGCTTCTTCATCGTTTCGCGATAGCTCTCAAAGAGCGCCTTTTCCGCTTCCGCCGCCGTATCCGCGGGCCAGTTACCCAGCGTAATCGTGCAGGTCAAGTCCGCATCAACGACCTCTTCCGCCATCGCCAGCGGCAGCGCACCCAGCATCAGGCACAGCACCAGCAGCATGGAAACCAATTTCATCGACCCTCTCATGGGAAAACCTCCTTCACGAGTTCGTGGCGTATTTTCGTTAGGTTTAACGCTCAACCTTGTCTCTATTATAGTGTATCAAGCCCATTTTGTCAATCCTGTTTCGAGATTTTTTTGAAAAGAAAAGGGGCTGCTTCGGAGAAGCTGTGTCACCGAAGCAGCCAAAGGGATGTGTTATACTATTTCCAGATAAGAATGCGCCAAGATGCGCCGCGAATTTTTCATTCTGGCTAACGTGAATGAAACGCAGCGTAGCAGCGCTACGCTAAGTGGAATGAGCGGACGCCAGAATGGAAAAGGCGCAAGCAGATGGCGCAGGTGAATCTGGAAATAGTATTATTTACTTTCCTTGAAAACGGCCATCAGTCCCTGTGCATTTGCCCAGTCAATCACCTGCTGATTTTCCGCGTCGCAGAGAATCACCGGATGGCAGCCGCTGAAGGCATCATCCGCCAGCGTTTGCACACTGTTCGGGATAATGACCAGCCGCAGCAGCGTACAGTCTGCAAAGGCGCGCTTTCCAATCGCAGTAACGCCCTCCGGAATATTCACCTGCTGCACCTGCCACATGCCGGCAAAGGCTTCTTCCTCGATTGCCTTCAAATTCGCAGGCAGCTGCAGAATGTGATCCGACGCAATTGCATACCCATTGCCCAGCCATGTATCGCAAATCCGGCAGACTGTTGCACTCACCAGACCGTCTTCCGTCGGTGTTGCAGGCCGTACCGTCTCAATGTACGGCGTATGCGGTATGTCGATGCGGCTCGTAACATAACTTTGTTCCGATTCCACATAGTTGTCCGCTGTCTGCGCAATGTAGAGAGCATATCCCAGGTCGCAGCGAAGCGCCGAGAGGTCAAGCGTAATTTCGCGCTTGCCGTCCGGGTAAAGTTCTGCACGATCCTCCACATAGAAGTGCGTTATAGGAGCACTCGATATGCCGTCTTGCGGCCAGAAAATCAAATCCAGCTGCGCATTCTCCGGGAAAATGTGCGAATCCGAAAGCGTCAGCGTCAGCTTGTTGTCCACCAGCTCCGAAACATCCAGGATGCGCGGCAGTTGACATTCCAGCACCAAGTCAAATTCCGTCGGTGCCAGCGTGTCAATGTACTGGCTCAGGGTCGGGGTAAAAGTCGCATGATAGACCTTTCTGCCAGTAATGGTCTGCTTCTTTTCTATATCTTCTCCCCTTTCTATGGTGAACAGCGCCACGGTTGCTTCTTCGGTGCTTTCCGTCAGCGTCAGTGTGCCATCCACATTCCAGTCGCACAGCATTGCCGTGTATTCCGGATCATCCAGCCGTACCTCCGCACCATACGGATAGAGCGTCTGCGTATTCACCGTCACTTGCGCATACTCGCCCGTCAGGTCGTCACTGAGCCAGTAGCCGTTGTTTGTGCCAATGATAGTCGGCTCAAATTCGCCCTGCGCGTTCTGCCAGTCCAGCGTATCCATGTGCCGCCCCGCGAAATCCAGCACATACGCATAGCTCGCATCCATCAGCTCCTCAATCGGCTGAACTTCCGCGTACACCAGCTTTTTGCCCTCTGTAAAGGACGCAGATGCCTGCTCAACAACCTCCGCCTCAACATCCTTGGAGTACGCCTGATAGAGGAAGGTCTGGTCGTAGTTGTCGCAGTCTTTCACTTTCGGATCATCCCCAAACGACAAGCGATACGTTTCTCGATTGAGCATGAAGTATCTCGCCTTTCCGAAATGCTCCACAAAGGCAGGATGCGTGAAATACCATTGCCCATCAATCTGAATCATATTCACGGCATCGCCGTCAAAATAAGAAACAAACACCGAGCTTTGATCACCAATGCCCTCGCCTTCAACGATGCCCTTCGCATTGAAGTAGATATCATTGGTAACATTTGCCGCATTCAGCAGTGCTTTGTATGCAAATGCCCAGCCCCAGCGCGTACCTTTACGCAAAGTAAGCACCATTTTGCCGCTGTATGTGTGCGGCAGCATGTCTGACAGCTTCGTTTCGCTGAGCATCCAGTCTACCAGCGCTTCTGCCTTCTGATAGTCGGTCATGTCATCCGTAATTACCTGCGCGACAATTTTTGCTGCCAGCTGGTCAGCCGTGCCGAGGTATTCTGCCGGAATCGACTCATCCAAATGCACAGGAATCTGATGCGCCAGCGCGTATTGATGCGCCGCGCTGCCCGACGGCGTGTAGAATTCCACAACCGCTTCGCTGAACGCATCATCCGCAATTTCCGTAACCGATGCCGGAATTTCCAGCAGCAGCATCGCGTTTCCAAATGCATTTGCGCCGATGCGCTCCAAGCCATCCGGCAGTTTCAGCGCTGCCAAAGCAACATTGCCGTGGAATGCCTGTGTGCCAATGCTGCGCACACCCTGCGGGATGGTAAGCGTCTGTATCCGCGCGGCCTGCGCAAACATCCCCTGCGGGATTTCCGTCAGTGATTTCGGCAAATGCACGGACAGAATGGCATAATTCATCCACATCGGATTGATGCCGATTTGCTTCACGGTATCCGGGAAATACATGGACGTAACGGACGTGGAAGCAAACGCATAATCCCCGACCGTTTCCAGCGAATCGCCCAGAGAGAAGGACGGAATTGCTTTGCAGACGTTGAATGCCCGCTCGCCGATGTACTTCACATGCGGCAGAGAAACGCCCTTCTGCTCCGCCGACGGCGAAACGTGCTTCAGCGTCTTGCAGCCATCAAACGCATGGCCTTGAATTTCTGTCAAATTCGGCGAAATATTGAGTTCCTCAAGGTTTTCGCAGTTCATGAAGGCGTTTTCGCCAATGAACTGAATGAGCGCACCGCCGCTAATGCTTTGAAGCGCCTTGCAGCCGTAGAACGCGCCGCCTTCGATAGTCGTAACAGAACTGGTAAGCGTTGCTTCCGTCAGCTTTGTGCAGCCAGTGAACGCTTCACTGCCAATCGTTTCGACACCGGGTGCAACTGATACCTTTTCCAGATTTTCGCAAGCAGCGAATGCCCCGGTACCAATACGCTTTACATCTCCGGGAATGGTAATCGAGGTCAAACCGCTTTGACGGAATGCTGTTTCTCCAATTTCCGTTAGGCTTTCAGGCAATTCCACAGTTTGGAGCTTGCTCGCGTTCCAGAAGGCACTCTCCCCAATCTTCTTCAAGCCCTTGGGGAGCGTCAGCGAACGGAGTTCTTCATTATAATAGAATGCCATGTCCGCGATTTCGGTCACATTCGCCGGGATAACAACTTCAGCAATCGGAACACTTCGGAATGCTTCTTTTCCGATCGTGGTCAACGCAGCCGGGAAGTTAACATCCTTCAAGGCAAAGCAGCGTGCAAACGCAAGGTCTCCTATGTTCGTTACCCCATCCGGCAGATGAATGCTTTCCAGCGACTTGCAGTTTGCAAATGCTTCATAGCCGATGCTCGTCACACTGTCCGGAATTTCAATAGTTTTCAGGGACGTACAGCCCTTAAAGCCATGCACGAACGTAATGTTCTTCGGCAAAACGACCGTAGTCAGGGACGTGCATTCCGTGAAGCATCCGCCTTCCATGCGGAAAACCTGCGGCGACAGAATTACTGTCTCCAAATTTTCACATCTTGCAAATGCCCACTCCATCAAGTCAAAGTCCGTCGATGTGATTTCCACAGACTTCAGCTGATGGCAATCAGTAAATGCAAAACTCCCAACGTGAAGACCCGGCTGCGAAAGTTTCAGCGATGTAATGCCGGAATTGTAGAATGCATTTCGTCCAATCAACTCTAATTTTTCCGGGAAGTTGATATCCGTTAGTGCTGTGCAGTTTTCAAAAGCATAAGAATCAATGACAGTGCAGCTTTCCGGCAGCGTGACGCTCGTTAAGCCTTTTCTGCCCTTGAACGCCCCTGCGCCAATTGTCGTGATGCCATCACGAACGGTTACATTTCCCGTAATCGACGCATTCACAAACAAGATGCTGTTGTCCTGCGTATCATATAAGATACCGTCTTCGGATACATAGCGCACAGAACCAAACGCTGTCGTTATCGTTTTCAGCTTGCTGGGCCACTCGCCGCTGATGTCCGCCAGTTTAGCAGGCAAGTGTAGAGTTTCCAGTGAACGACATCCTTCCACAACGCCGTTCATCATGTGGGTTAAACCACTCGGCAAATTCACGGTGCGTAAAGAGTAGCAGGTTGCAAATGTTCCCGACATAAATGTGATGCCTTCAGGCACGGTTATTTCTGTTAAGCTATCGCAGGAGCGGAATGCGCTGTCGCCCAAGCTCTTTAATCCTTCCGGCAGCACAACATTTTCCAGTTGTGTACAGTAGGCAAACGCCAAACCATCTATCGTTATCAGCCCTTCCGGGAAGGTAATTTCCTTCAGTTCCTTGCAGAACTGAAATGCGCAATTCCCAATTTTCTGCAAAGAATCCGGCAGTTGAACAGATGTTATCGCATGTTCCTTAAACACATCGTCGCCAATGCGCACCGTGCCGTCACGAATCACTACATCCCCCGACACATCCGGCAGAGCATAGCGCAGCGTCTTTGCAGGAATGTCGTAAAGCAATCCGTCCTCCATCTCATAGGTTGGATTTCCTTCGGCTACATACAGCGATGTCAGCGCTGAACAGTCTGTGATGAAAGAGTCTCCAAGGCTGGTTACATTGACCGGTATCGTCAGCGACGTCAAGCCAGAAGATTCAAACGCTCTCCAGCCAATCGTTGTCAGCGTATCCGGCAGTGTAATTTGCTTCAGCATGGTGCAGCTGCCAAAGGCCGATTGCCCAATTTCCACCACACTGCCAAGTGTAATCTCCTGCAAGTTTTCCTGTCCCCAGAAACCGTCATCCGAAATGATTTTCAAGCTCTGCGGCAGACTTACGCTCACAAGCGTGCGAATGTAGCCTTTCTCATAATCAAAATACGCTTTAAATGCCGAGTCCCCAATCACTTCAATCCCTTCGCTGACAACAACGTGCGTCAGAATCGGACTGCGGAGGTTTTCAATCGCATAGACCGGATAGCCGTCAATCACCGCAGGCACAACCACGTCCGGCAGTGTACCCGTGTAGCCCGTGATGTAAGCTTTGTCCCCTTCAAGGCGGTAGGAGAACGACGTGCTTTCGCTGGCATAGCGCACCCCGTGCGCACTCGCCCACAGCTGCGCCGGGCTGCCATCCTGCACAACAAGGCACAGGGCATCGTTCACCGCGTCAAACGCATGGTCGCCAATCGTCTCCACCTGCGTGCCAATGGTGATACTGCGCAGATGTTGGCAATAGGCAAACGCATAGTCTGCAATGGCAGTCACGTTTTCGTCAATCACCAAATCCGCTCCTGCGCGCCGTGCCGGATAGAGCAGCAGCGTTTTACCTGTCGCGTCCATCAGGATGCCGTCACAAACCTGCAAATACACACTTTCCGCTTCCACGCGCACTTCTTGCAGGTACTTGCAGTTTGCAAAGGCGTTTTCCGCAGTACCGACCACGGGCAGCCCGTTATGCACAGCCGGAAGCACCAGCAGCACTGCGTTTTCATCGCAGCCGCTGACAAGATAGCCATCCTGCGTGGCATTGAGCGTGTAGGAAATTTCCTGATCCGCCGCGGCAAAATTCACGCCCTGTGACGTGGCTGCTTTTTCAGCGGCAGACCCCTTCCAGCCGCGGATGGTCAGATTCTCGCAGTTCGCAAAAGCATCCGCCGCGATTTCCTCCACGTCCGGCCAGAGCAGGATGTCCGTCAGCGCACTGCATCCCTCAAAAGCGGCACTTTCAATGCGCCGCACCGTGCGCGGCAAAGTCACATTGGTTAGGCTTTCATTGCCGCTGAATGCCCTTGCGCCAATTTCCACAATGCCGTCCGGCAGCTCGATTTGGGTCAGCGCAGTGCAGTGTTCAAACGTGTTCGCCGGGATTTTCGCCAACGCGGCGTCCCACTGAACTTCCCGCAGGGCGGCACAGTTCATCCATGCGCCGTTGCCCAGCGTCGTGACGCTCTTGGGCAGCTTCAGCGTCTGAATCCCAGTGCCAGAAAAAGCAGACGAACCAATCGTGTTCACATTTTCCGGCAGGACGATGCTTTCCAGCGTGCCAATGCCCGCAAACGCATACGCACCGATTCTGGTCAGGCTCTCCGGGAAGATGATTTCCGTCAGGGCCGTATTTTCAAACACATTTGCTTCTATGGTTTGCAGATACTTGCTCCATGTCACCGTTTTCAGTGACGTGCAGCCGCTGAACGCCGACGCAGAGACGGTATGGAGGCGCTCCGGCATCTGGAATTCCGTCAAGGAAACGTCATTCCGGAACGCCGCTGCACTCAGGCTCGTTACGCTGTCCGGAATATGCACGCTTTCCAGTGCCGTGCAGTTCTGGAACGCCTTTGTGCCGATGTTCGACAGCGAATCATCAAACGACAGCGATTGCACCGCCGTGCAGCCTTCAAATGCCGATTCGCCAACAGACGTCACGCCCGTGAACGCATTGGGCGAAACAAGCGACGTGCAGCCCTTGAAGAATCGGTCAGGAATCGCCGTCAGCGTACCTTCGCCGAAATTCACCGTCTTCAAGCCCGTTGCATTTTCAAACATGCCCGCCTGATAATCGCTGAAAATCGGCGAGAAAGTCAGCGTTTCCAGATAGCGCAGGTTTTTGAGTGCGCCATCATCAATCTGTGTCAGCGTTTCCGGCATGACAAAGCTTTGCTGCGGTGCGCTGGCAGCATAAGTCAGCAGCCGCGTGCCATCCGCCGTCATCAGTGCACCTTGCTGCACCTGAAAATGCGTGTTTCCCTCTGCCAGCTGGAAATCCGTCAGCGCCGTGCAGTCACGGAATGCATCCGCGCCAATCAGGTTCAGCGACTTCGACAGCGGCATCGAAGTCAGCGCAACACAGCCGTCAAAGGCTTCCGCACCAATCATCGTAATATCGCCATCAATCTGAATGGATTCCAGTCTTTCGCAGCCCTGAAATGTGCGGTCCGGAATGACTGTCACACCAGCCGGAATTTCCAATGATTTAATTTTATAACAATACTGAAATGCGCCTTCCCCGATGGATTCGAGTTTCTCAGGCAGACGAGCATCTCCCCAAGCTCTCCCCATATTCCAGCATCCAGCGAACGCGCTTTTACCGATTTTGGTCACGTTTTTGCCGATGCATTGCTCAACACTATAATCTCCTCTCCCAGCGCCATAGCCCCAGCAGTTCACAAAGGCTTCGTCCGGAATTTCTGTCAGTGAATCAGGGATTTCCAAAAAGTGCATTTGTAAACATGCCGCAAATACGCCCTCGCCCATTTTCGTCAGCTTCTGCGGCATCCGAACCGCATCAAGATAGGCGCTGCCTGCAAAGGCTTCCTTACCAAAGGTGGTTACATTGTCCGGAATGTAAAATTCCTTGCCGATGCCCGACGGCATATCAGAAAACGCGCGGTCGCCGATCGTCGTGACCGGATACCCTTCAATTTCCTGGGGAATAAGCACTTTGCGGCGCAGAAGGTCTTTATTATATCCTGTAATCGTCGCTTCCCCATTCTGAATCTCATAGGTATAGTACTCTGCCGGGTCAGCAACAAGCACATATGCGTGCATGTAAATCCAATAATCGACATTCGGTTTTTTTATGCGTAGTTCTACACGAACCATTTCATTGTTGGAAAGAGTAATGCTACCTTTTCCATCAAATTCGACATGGGTTCCCGTTGGCTCATAGGTATAGCTTTCCGAGTAGCTATCACCGTATTCGCCATCATAGTAAGTACAGCCACGACCATCCGTATAGGCAAAACACCATGACCATCCCTCTTTATCCACAATGAAGCCTTCCGGAACATCATAAGTAAAGTGAATTGTTTCCCCCGGCTGGGCAAAAATAACACGCTTCCCTTCCAAATCCACTTTCTCTTCGCGCGTTTCTGCGCAAGCAACTGTCGTTGCCAGCGCAAAAAGAAGCAAGAACAGTCCGAATGTGACCTTCCAACGTTTCATGTGCAATTCTCCTCCATCCGCTTTTTCCCTGTTGCAAACTGCCAGTTTTCCATATTTATTATACGCAGGTTTTCCCAGCTTGTCAACATGATTGGTAATCGTTTCTTGACAATTTCTTCTGAATATAGCATTAGCACCTTATTGATTTGACGGTGCATGACATAGCATTCGATTTAGTTTCTGTATTTTCCCTTAATTTTCTTGATTCTGCTATTGACTTTTTCTTGAAATTGCTGTATGCTGGAAATCGAGAAAGGGGTTGATACGCATGAAATCCAAGAAACTTTTGACGATTACGCTGACCAGTCTGCTGATCGGAAGCTGTCTGGTCCTACCCGCACTGGCGGACAGCGCGGACGCTCCAAGCGGCGGAAATGTCGCGACTTACGAAATTTCCGCAAACGTAAAACGCATTGATGAATATGCGTTTGCAAACAGCACGAGCCTTGTCAGCGTGAAAATTCCTGATTCTGTAACTGCCATCGGGGATTACGCCTTCTCGGGCTGCACGAGCCTGAAAGAGATCACGATTCCCAGCAGCGTGACAGAGATTGGCGCGCACGCATTCGATGGATGCACGGCGCTGGTAAAGTTGCAGGGGCTGGAGAATGTGACAAATCTCAGCGACTTCACGTTCTATAACTGCATTTCACTGCAAGATGTTGGGGATTTGACTTCTTTGACGAGCATTGGCGAATCTGCTTTTGCAGGCTGCAAATCACTGACGCAGCTCGGTGATATGCCCCATCTGAAAAGTATCGGCGCGTCTGCTTTTTCATACAGTATCAGTTGGGACGATGGAACAGAACAATATTGCGATTCACTGAAGCGTATTGGCGACATTTCTAATGTCGAACAAATCGGTGATTCAGCCTTTTTCAGCTGCGCGTCTTTAGCAGAAATCGGAAGTTTGCAGCATGTCACAACAATTGGGGATTGGGCTTTTGGGTATTGCACTTCACTCAAAGAAATCAGCAGCTTAGACAATATTAAAAAGATTGGAAGATGGGCTTTCTACGATTGTCAGTTGAATACGCTTGAAATCGGAGGAAATGACGTCCACATTGGGGCGGAAGCATTTTTCAGTTGCAATTCTCTTGCAAGCATCGAGGGCTTAAGCAACGTAACAAGCATCGGCAGCGGTGCTTTCGAGTCCTGCGCCATGACCACCATTAGCGGTCTAACGAACATTTCTGCCATTCCGGATAGCGCATTTGCCAGCTGTTTCAATCTGCAAAGCGTAGAAGGTTTGGAGAATGTGACGAGCATTGGCGCATACGCATTCTCCAGATGCTATGCGTTGGAAACACTTGATATCACCGATAATGTAACCACTATTGGTGCTTACGCTTTCAGAGATTGCGAATCGCTCACATCCATGGAGCATTTGAGCAATGTAACAAGTATTGGCGATAGTGCTTTTGTAGGCTGCACCTCCTTGGTTCGGGTTGGTGATATGCCCCATTTGGAAAGCATCGGCGACTCTGCCTTTGGGGTTTCCAGCCGTTGGATTCCGGACGAAGGCATGTCAAAAGACTATGCCTGTGCGTCACTGGAAAGCATCGGAGATCTCAGCAGCGTTACTTCCATCGGCGAAAACGCCTTCTATCAGTGCACTTCGCTGAAAACCGTCGGCAGTCTCAGCAGCGTTACTTTCATCGGCGCAAATGCGTTCAAGCAGTGTACTTCCCTGCAAAGCATTGGGGAACTCGGCAATGTTACACGCATCGCGTATGGTGCCTTCTACGGCTGTGAATCACTGACCAGCATTAGCGGCTTGGAAAAGCTGACCGTCTTGAATCGAGAGACATTCCGCAATTGCAAATCGCTGAAAACCGTTGGTGATTTAAGCAGTGTGACAAGCATCAGCGAGAAAGTTTTTGATGGCTGCACTGCGCTAACCACGGTTGGCGATTTACGCAGCTTGAAGGCTGTTCCTGACAAGCTGTTCTACTGTTTGAAGGATCTTCTTTCAGTCGGCGATTTAAGCAGCGCTACCAGCATTGGGAAAGATGCATTCTATGGCTGCAGCAAGCTGGCGAGTATCGGGGACATGTCCAACGTCCGCACCATCGGCGAATATGCGTTTTCTAATTGCAAAGCATTGACCAGCCTTCCTGAACTGCCCCGGCTGAATAGCATCGGCAGCAGTGCATTCGCTGACTGCACCGCTTTAACCAGCGTCGGGAATCTGACCAATGTCACAACACTCGGCACTTGTGCCTTCAATAGCTGCAAAGCGCTGAAAACCATTGGCGATTTAAGCAAAGTCACATCCATCGGATATTCCACCTTTGGCTTCTGCACCGCATTAGAGAGCGTAGGCAACATGAGCAGCGTAACTTCGATTGATTCTTACGCATTTGAAGGCTGCTCTTCGCTTGTGCGTGTCGGCAACATGAGTAATGTCGAATCCATTGATTCTAACGGTTTTGTGAATTGCAGCGCCTTGGAACACGTTGATGAACTTGACAAGATTACCAGCATCGGTCAGTATGCATTTATGGGCTGTACTGCACTGAAGAGTATCGGTTCCCTGCACAACTTGGAAACTATCGGGAAAGGTGCTTTTAACGGCTGCAGTGCACTGGAGCATGTTGATGATTTGTACAGCTTGACGCGCTTGGAATCCGGAGCCTTTGCACACTGTGCATCGTTGGTCAGCGTTGACTGTTCTGACAAATTAACATTCATTGGAGATAATGCATTTTTCAACTGCACATTGCTTGTCAGCATCGGTGATTTAGGCAGCGTTACAACCATCGAATATTATGCTTTTGCTGGATGCTCCAGTTTGGAACGTCTTGAACACTTAGATAATCTGGTGAGCCTTGGCGAGGGCGTATTTGGGTACGGCAGCCATTATACAGGCTGTATCTCGCTGAAATCAATCGGCGATATGCCCAAATTGGAGTCAATGGGGCAAAAGTGTTTCGTCAGCTGCACCACACTGGAAACCGTCGGTGATTTAAGCAGCCTGAAGGAGATTCCATATGAGGCGTTTGATGGCTGCACCTCTTTGGTAAGCATCGGCGATTTGAACAATGTTGAGTCCATCGCTAATGAAGCTTTTTCAAATTGCAGCGCCTTGGAACACGTTGATAAACTTGACAAGATTACCAGCATCGGTCAGAATGCGTTTAAGGGCTGTACTGCACTGAAGAGCATCGGTTCCCTGCACAACTTGGAAACTATCGGGCAAGGTGCTTTTAGCGGCTGCAGTGCACTGGAGCATGTTGATGATTTGTACAGCTTGACGCGCTTGGAATACGATGTTTTCTCACACTGTGTATCGTTAATCAGCGTTGACTGTTCTGACAAACTAACCGCCATTGGGAGTAGTGCATTCTTTGGCTGCAAAGCGCTTGTCAGCATTGGTGATTTAAGCAATGTTACAAGCATTGAAAGTTCTGTCTTTAGGGGCTGCATCGCGCTGAAATCAATCGGCAATATGCCTAAATTGGAATCAATTGGGATGCAGTGTTTCATGGGATGCACTGCGCTGGAAACCGTCGGTGATTTAAGCAGCCTGAAAGAGATTCCCTCTGAGACGTTTGATGGCTGCACCTCTTTGGTAAGCATCGGCGATTTGAGCAACGTAACCATTATCGGATCATACGGGTTCAACCAATGCAAAAAGTTGACCTCAATTCCGAATCTGGGCAGTTTGGAAAGGGTCGATCAATTTGCCTTCTCAGGATGCGAGTCGCTTGCATTGCTGGGCAATCTTCGCAAGCTAACGAGTTTTGGCAACTCGCCTTTCGTTAACAGCCCTTTCCATAACTGTCCGAACCTTGTCCTGGAAGTCCTGCCGGACTCCGCCGCTGAGCAGTACGCAAAGGATTACAATATGCAGTACACCTACATTACGGAGTGATTCTCACATCGCTTGGTTCTTCGCGGAATCTTGGGGCAACCAACAAGATTCCGTGAAGAGCCTTTTTTGCACCATTTCGTCCACATCCACATCCATGTTGATATGTGCCGTTGGATTTCGCAGAACTAAGAGGCATACCATTTCGACTGTTGCTTCATTTTCCAAGGAAAGTTCTTTCACTTTCTGACCGCTCACTGGAACAGGGAATGCAAACACCATATTCCTGATGCAGCTGCCGTCCTTCTGCTTTTCCAGGTACAGACCAATGCCCAGCCACAAGTACGCACAAATTGATTACTGGGGCACAAGAAGCAACACAGCTCACCTGAAAGTAACTGCTTGAAAATTAGAGTGCACTGTATTATAATTTAGATGTAACATTCTAATTTGAACTATTGGGGGTGCTGCGATGCTGACAAAAGAAGAAATGCCCGCTTGCCCGGTAGCAACTACTGTGGCGCTGATTGGAAGCAAGTGGAAGTTGCTTATCATACGAAATCTGCTGGCCCGTCCGTGGCGGTTCAATGAACTGAAAAAGGCCTTGGAGGGAATCAGCCAGAAGGTGCTGACAGACAGCCTGCGCTCAATGGAAGCCGATGGTATCATTACCCGTACAGTCTATCCCGAGGTGCCGCCGAGGGTGGAATATGCGCTGACCGAACTTGGCGAAAGCCTGAAACCCATTCTGGATTCCATGCGGGCATGGGGCGAAGCATACAAGGCTAAACAGTAAAAAACCCGAAGCAGTACCTTTCCAGTGCTGCTTCGGGTTTTCCTTATGTTGAAGTCAAATCATTCCCAAATGCTTCAATCTCGATATGTTTTCCCCTCTTGAAGTTTGGACAATGCACATACCGTCTCCGACATATCCGTTTCGTCCCAACCAAGCCCGGTGATTTTCGAGCCGTTAAAATACACGGGAAAACGGAATTCGATGCGCTTTATGATGCGTCCGTCGCTCTGGCGCTCTGGGTAAATCTCCACGCGCTCGATGAAGCTGTTCACGAAGGTCTTTTTCTCCAGGTCGGTGAACTGGTCGTAGAGCTTGTCAAAGTAGAGCAGGAACTGATAGACGTTGTCGGTGGAAATCCGGCGCTGGCGGATGT
>ERZ826242.2305-NODE-2305-length-17057-cov-2.374485_pt1 | contig 17057 bp, 16 predicted proteins | sample MGYA00519871_ERZ826242 | MGnify/ENA primary metagenome ERZ826242 (study PRJEB31778, sample SAMEA3449226) | human gut metagenome | biome: human gut; feature: human-associated habitat; material: faeces | place: United Kingdom | collected 2010/2012 ...
CAAGGGTGTTCAGAAAGTACTCCGGTAAAACTCCGGCGGGATACAGGGATAAATATCAGCGATAATGCTGATCACAAATCTTGTTTTTATGTTTGGAATTTATACGGGTAAATCTTATACCATATGTGTATTTCCCTTGACTTGATTTATATTTTGTGATATAATTGGTTTGTGTTATTATGTCGAATTTTGCGAGGTTGTAGAATGAAAAGAATAAAGCTTACTGCGCTGCCGTGTATATGCGCTGATGTTTTTGACGGTACTGACATAATCAGACCAGGAGGAGAAGCGCTGAATTTTGCTGCCCATGCCTCTCGCTTTGATGAGATGGATGTTACGCTGCTTGGAATTGTCGGAAAAGATAAATATGCGGAAGCGATAATGGATTCAATATCAAGGCTTGATATTGATAAAAGCCATATACGCACTGATGAAAGGTATCAGACTGCCAATAATATGACATACCTTACAGCAGACGGCGACAGGTATTATAAAGATGATTCATGGAACGGAAAAATACTTGATGATATCATTCTGAACGATGACGAAATCAGAATATTATCCGAATCCGATGTGGTCTTTGTTCACTTCTGGGCTTCGTGTTTTTCGCAGGTAGTTGAACTGAAGAAAACGTCCGGATTTAAGCTTGCAGTGGATTTTGACGTCTACAGGGATTTTGCTGATATGGAACGGCTTGCACCGTATATGGATTTCTTTATGATAAGCGGCTCGGAGGAACTGCTGCCGAAGTTCAGAGAGTTATCGTGTAAGTATGATTGCCTGTTCAATATATCCCTTGCAGAACGAGGAAGCGTCACATACTTTAAAGGCCAGGAATTCAGAGTGCAGGCTGTAAAGGTCGATACCGTAATTGACACGACCGGGTGCGGCGACAGCTACCACGCCGGATTTGTATGCTCATATATGCTTGAAAATGATATTGAAAAGGCTATGAGGGTTGGTTCTGAGATCGCAGCAGAAACCCTGAAACATTACGGCGGCTTCTGATTATACCATGATATAATAAACAGCACCGGAAGTGATTTTCGTTCACTTCCGGTGCTGTTATTATTGAAACTTGAATTATGCTGCCTCTTCGCTTTCAGCGGCTGCGCTTTTCTTCTCCCTGAAAATAAGGGAGAAAACAAATCTTACAGCGGGACCTGCAAAGAAAAGCTGCCAGCAGAGCGCCATCGGGAAATTCAGCGCCGTTGTCTGGAGCCATACAGCGACAAATTCGCCGCCTGCGTCCTTGAAAAGCAGGGTCGCAGCAAGGCTCATCAGCGGGCACATGAAGATAACAGATACGGCAGATATCGCGATAACGAGGTGAAACGGATTGTCCTTTCTGACATCGACCATCTTAAACGCCTTTGCCTTTGCGATTTTTCCGACAAGGAAGAAATCAAGCACAAATGCGATGGGACCCATGACAGCAAGCTCCTTAAAAGCGGCGAGGAACACGAAATTCGACATTCCTCCGGTGCTCAGTGCAATGTTGTAGCATATCATCGCATAGACCATCACGATAACCATAATTATCGTGAAAATGATTTCCTGAAATAAGTTCTTGGGCATAAAAAAATCCTCCTGTATTAACGTTGCAGCATAAGTGTTGTTCGTTAATCATTCGGAGAATGTACGTTTCCAATAAAACCCTTGCTATTCAGTTTGCTAAATTATTTTAGCATAATCCGCATGATAAGTCAATGTTATTTATCAACAAAAGTTTGTTTTCATAAAGCCGCGCAAATACAACTTTTAGCCAATTGTGATGCTGGTCAGCTTTCCAAATCTTGCAAGTGGAAAGGCTTCAGCTTTACTCAGAAAAATACACTGTCAGATTCTAAGACTATGCGTACGATAAAGCAGGCACAGGATAATGGCTATCATATACGCATGTACTATATTGGGTTAGGTTCAGTTGAGGAGAGCATTGAACGCATTGCCAATTGCCATCGAAAGGGCGGACATACAATTCCGGAAGAGATGTGCGCAGGAGATATACGGAACGTTTTGACAGCCTGCTTGACGTTATGCCGCTTTGCAATGAGATTTTTTTCTATGATAATGAGAACGGTTTTGTGGAAGTCGGTCGATACCGCAGCGGGCAAATGCCCCGGCGTGGCTTGATGAGCTTCGTGTGAGATACAATGAGCGGCTGAATGATATATCAAGGGATAAATAATATGAAGGTGCTGTTTCGTTAGACAGCACCTTTTACAATTTAATAACTTGAATATGATCTGACCAGCCTATCCCGGAATCGCAGGCGCACAGCAGGGAATACTTAGGCGTCATAGTCACAATCATTCTCACAAGGACATACCAATATGCAGAAAGTAACATATGGTGATGCTTCCGCGTGAGATGCGACATATAGATAAATGTCATAATATGTGAATTTGTTCAATCTCCCCCCCGTGTGCCGAAACAGAATATTGCCGATGGAATTTATGCACAATATATTATAAGCTGCAGTAATATTAAGCTGATATTAAGAATTCTCGGTTTTTCAGTAAAATGCAGTTCATGGTGTTGTATTATAGCTTGTGAAAAATTATATGAAACGTTGCGGAGCCATATGGATCACTTATGTATTTTCATCGCTGACAATACTTGTGAAGCAAGTGTGAATAAAAACGCTGAAATCGACATGTTTAATTGCAAAATCGTAATTTTTTATTACGATTTTTAGTAAAAGCGTTGACATTTTTGATATTTGTGATATAATATAAGTGAGGAGTGGTGACGATGAGAATGGATCGTTTTTTTGTTCGCATTCAGAAAATTACCCTGAAAAACTTTAAGAATGTTAAATATGGAACTGTTTTGCTTACAAATCCCTTAAAGAAATACAAAGCGAGTGTGCTTGGATTATATGGTCAGAACGGTTCCGGAAAAACCGCTCTTATTGAAGCAATACAGATTCTTAAGACTCTTCTCTGCGGTGCGTCTTTGCCTGAGGGCAGTGAGAATTATATCAATGTTGACTCTGATAACGCGCAGCTGATATTTGAATTCTGCATGAATGACAATGACAGCGGATACGCCTATATCGTTGAATACAGTTTTGGTCTTAAGCGTGTAGAGGTTGATTCTTCCAACACTATGGATAGCTCAAATGAGCAGAAGGTTTATCACGCTGCCGTTTACAATGAGGGTATTAAGTATTCGGTTCGGAAGGTGGGCGAGGAAACATCTAGAATGCAGACTCTTGTTGATACAAGCTCTGAGGATATTTCTAACCCTAAAACCAAATTTACTGTACTCGTTGGCAACGATAAGGAGCTTTACAAACGCCTTGCAATTGCAAAAGCTCTGTCTTATGAGAAATCCTTGTCGTTTGTTTTTTCAAACAGATTTATGGAGCCTGTTCGCCAGAACTGTACAGAAGAGTGCTATAAGTTCGTGCTGAATGCGCTTATCCAGTACGGTCATTATGGGCTGTTCACGGTAGATACCATGAGTTCGGGACTTATCAGTCTTAATGAAATGCCATTACAGCTCAGATACCAGAATAAGGATGAGGGACTGGCAGGTACTATTCCACTGTCACTGAATCACCCAAGTGTTATTCCTGTTAGTGTGTACGGGCTGATTAATAAGGCTATTGAGAGTATGAACATTGTTTTGTGCGAGATAGTTCCCGGTCTGAAAATAAAGATGTCTGAACTTGGAACGGAGATCGGCAAGGATGGCGAGCAGGTACAGAGAGTTCAGCTTGTTTCACTGAAAAATGATAAGGAACTTCCTCTTCAATACGAATCTGAGGGTATAAAGAAAATTATCTCAATACTTCAAATGCTTATAGTCGTTTATAATGAGCCGAACATAACCGTGGCGATAGATGAGATAGACGCTGGTATTTTCGAGTATCTGCTTGGCGAGCTTATGAAGATAATTTCTGAAGAGGGACGCGGTCAGCTGATATTTACATCGCACAACCTGCGGCCTTTGGAAACAATCAACCGCGGATTCGTTGCATTCACCACAACCAATCCTGATAATCGTTATATCAGGCTGACAAATATCAAGCCTACCCATAATCTTCGTGATTTCTATTTCCGCGATATTCAGGTAAATGAACAGGCTGAAGAAACTTATGAAATAACTCATAACAGCGAGATCTCTTTTGCATTCAGGGAGGCAGGAATAATAGCTAATGGCTAAAAAATATGTTCTGGTAATTGTGGAGGGAGCCTCTGATAAAGCAGCACTGGAAGTACTGTTTACACGATTCTGCTGTCCGAAGGGAACTGAAACTATCGTGACGCATGGTGATATAACATCGGATAAGAATGTGTCCGAGTCGAATATTATCAATAAAGTATGTCGGCACATAAAGGACTTTGCATCTGAGCGAAAACTCAAACAGGCCGATATACAGCAGGTTGTACACATTATTGATACTGATGGTGCGTTTATCCCTGACGGCAGAATTACACAGGACGATTCGGCAGATGGGTTCGTGTATTCTGATACCATGATAATGGCAAGAGATATTTCAAAAGTAATAAGCCGCAACGCAAGAAAGCGTGCCAATGTCGAGAAACTGCTATGTACCCACACAATGTGGGGCATTCAGTATAGCATGTATTATATGTCCTGCGATCTAGACCATGCACTGTATAACAAGCGTGGTTCTGATGATCTGACGAAAGAGCGCGATGCACATGCTTTTGCCAAAAAGTACATGGATGACATTCCTGGTTTTGTAAAGTTCATTGCTGAATCGGATTTCTCAGTATGTGAAGGTTACAAGGAATCTTGGAACTACATAAAACAAGGCGAAAATTCACTCCAGCGACACACAAATCTTGGATTATTCTTTAAAGAGAATCCAGGTGATGAATAATTCGCTAAATGTTTCTATTTGCCTGAAATTTTGTGGGTTTTTAGAGGTTACCATAAATTGATGTATAGTAGAGGAGTTACATGATAATGGCTAACGATGACATGATTTTGTCTTTCATTGAGGGAGATAAAAAGCTGGAACTGTCAATTAAAGGATATGAGTTTGATGAGTATTTCAAGCAGATTAAAGGGGAGTTTGATACATCAGATCAGGATAGCGAATGGCTTATGATAAAGGCTGTTTTTTCGGAATGTGGTAAACAAATTGAGTGCTACGATCCATCGCTTGAAGTCTGTGATTTAAAGTACCTGTACGAACAGCTTACTTTGGTGATCAAAAACAGTGAAAAATATTTGGTTGTAGAGTTCACTGAACCTAATATTGTATTCAAGTTTACTCAGACTGGGTGTGGGTATTCGGTCTGGGTCAGATTCTGGGATGAGAAGCGAAAAAGGAAATATGCAGTAACACAGTTTTTTTCTTTACAGGAGCTTGGAACTTTTCGCGAGAAAGTACTATCGGCTTATGCCAAATACGCAAATCGTTTTGCTAAAGAATAAATTTTAACGAACGGAATAAAGCCTAGTCAGCCTTTGATAAACCGCAGGCTTAACTATCGACTTTCCGCTTTCATAGTTCATCAGCGTATGCCGGCAAATACCGACCGCCTCCGCAGCCTGCCGGATAGTCAGCCCGGCACGAAGCCTGAGCACCTTCAGCCGCTCACCGTCAGTAAGCGTAGTGCCATCACAAGCGCACAGCAGGGAATCCTCCGGCTTCTTAGCCCCGACCACTTTCACAGAGCCGCACCAGAACGCGGAATACGTCCTTGTGGAAATATAAGGCAATGTTTCCGCAGGTGGCATATAGATAACCAGATAAAAATGCACTTTCGGAAGATAAAGCGCCAGCAAAGCGAGGTCTACATAAACGAGCCTCTTGAAACAGACAGCGAGGGAAACACTCTGACGATAGCGGATATACTGGCAAGCAATGTGAATATTGAGGAGGAAACGGAGCTCAGGATAAATTCGCAGAAGCTGTACAGATATATTGATGAGGAGCTTGACGAGCGGGAAAAGGAGATAATCTGCAAACGGTATGGGATACGGGACGGCAGGGGATTCGTCTGCGAAGCGATGACCCAGCGTGAGATAGCGAAGCAGCTCAAAATCTCGCGGAGCTACATTTCGCGGATAGAGAAAAAGGCTTTAGAGAAGCTGCGCAGGCGGTTTGAGCAGGGATGATAAAGACTTTTTTCAACATTTGAACTCAGCTTGTTGAAATGCATTATTTCATCGCAGAGGAGCTTGGGGATCAGACCAGACGGTGTGTATGTGCGACAGGGTTCATCAAGCGTGCCTGTCTCTGCTGAACGGCACAACGCCAAACCGCATGCACTCCTTGAACATGATGAGTCGCCCGACGCGGCCGTTTCCGTAACCCGAAAGCAGCTTGCGCATTCCCGCGTGGACTTCCACCGGGAGCTCCGTTATTTCGCCGCCGTCCTTGTTCAGCTGTTTCTTGTAGTTTCCGACTGCGAACCATGCTTTCCGGCTGTCGTAGATCCCGGATTTCAGAACCCAGTGAAGCTCCTTAGTGAACGCTTCGGACAGCTTTTTACTGCGGTTCTCGATGATGAGGTCGATGCAGCGTAAGTGGTTGGACGTTTCAATTATGTCGTCCACGTTGACGGTTTCGTCTTTCAGCACGCCAATTGTGTTGGTTTCAAAGATGTACGTGTCTGGCCGACGGTCAGACGGATGCCCTCAATGTTGTTGGAGTTGTAGGTCAGCTCCACCTGTAATTTGTGATAGATACCGCCTTTGCAACCGCTATGCATTTTGTCCGCGAGTATTTCAGCGAGGGTGGATGGTGCTTTCTTTGTTGTCGCGGCGCGCGTGGGCCTAGTCGCGTTCTAAGGGATATCCCATGTCTTTCCGGTCAGAAACGCGCCATCTATGCGCCATTGTGCGCAGTAATTCCGGACGCTGCGTTCGGACAGGTTCCACAGCTCTGCGGCTTGCTATATTTCATGACATCAACTCATTTGGGGGCGCTGAATAAGGCGCAGCGTAACAAAATCAGACCCGTGAGTACGCCAGTTTGAACGGGCATAATTCGTTTTGTTCGGCTTTTCCTTTAGTATATTATATACCGATATCGGCAAAAATCAAAAGGATTTCCGGGGAATTATTTATCAGAATTGCCGATAGCGGCAGTCCGGAAAATGCTTGAAATGCTCCAGAACAGAATTTGTAAAATCCGGGTGCAAATTCTTATGAAGTGATTGACAAATCTGAAAAATTCCAGTATAATATAAGGAAATGGTTTGGATAAAAGGGCTCTGCCCGGCAGACCGGACGTTTGGAGGTACATATGACAAAAACAAGAAATCGGCTGATTTCAGTCGGAACAGGACTGCTGCTGTTTATCGCAGCGGTATTGTTTATCATTCCGCAGAAAACGGCAGGCGCGGAAACATGGATCGAATCGGCGGCGGAATTTGCAGCCGGCGACGGCACCCAGGGCGCGCCCTATCAGATATCGAGCGCCGGGGAGCTTGCAAATCTCGCGAAGATGGTGAGCGGTGGAGAAACCTATGAGAGTACATACTTTGAGCTTACCGCAGACATCGACCTCGGCGGCAAAGAGTGGACGCCGATAGGGACGAAAGACAGCCAGTTCGCCGGAAAGCTTTTCGGCAACGGGAATACTATAAGTAATCTGACGGTCGGCGGTGGTGACAACAGGGGTCTGTTTTCATACAGCAGCGGCGAGATCAAAAACCTTTACCTTGAGAAGATAGATATCACAACAACTATGAACGCAGGCGGAGTATGCGCGTTCAACAGCGGAACCATTGAGGGCTGCGGCGTGTTGAGCGGAACTATCATATGCTCCAACCCCAACGGCGGTCAGCTCGGCGGTATCTGCATGGAAAACAGCGGTACTATCAGCCGGTGCTTTAGTAACGCGTCAGTAAAAGGCGCAACCAGCGCAGGTATTGTTTACATCAATAGAGGGAATGGCGTCGTACAGGATTGCTATAATACCGGCACGCTCGAGGGTTCCTCCTCTGCAAGCGGAATAAACACCAACAATTATGGCAAAATTAAAACCTGCCTGAATCTCGGAGCGGTGATCGCTGAAGACAAGATCTCTGAAGAGGGCAGCGTAATAAGGGGTTACGGCATTTGCGTCATGAATGTACCTGGCGCTTCGCTGGAAAACTGCTATAGCGACAGCAATGTGTGCCCCAAAGAGCTTTTCGGCGGTTTTAGAAATAATACTACAGTTTACTACAAAACCACCGCCGAACTTTGCGGCGGTTCGCTCCCTGATGGCTTCGATGGCAGCGTCTGGAACGTGGGCAGCATTGGAGGTATAGCCGATAAAGACGCAGCCGACAGATTCGCGGCAAAATCCTATACATATCCGAGCCTTAACGGCGTTGGTTCTGCTGCTGCAAGAGAAGTCGAAGTCTATAATTTCAGCACTGACTCCACCCCGGACTGGCAGGAGTTTAAGTATATTGAAACGGTTGAAGATTTCAGGAAAATTGAAGATGATCTTTCCGGAAACTACGTTCTCGCCCAAAATATCGATTTTGGCGGCAATAGTTATCGTCCCATAGCATATAAGAGCGGCACTTCCTTTACGGGAAAGTTCAGCGGCAACGGTCATACCATCAGTAATATCAGTGTGAATTATGATGATGATTTGGTCGGCCTGTTCGGAACAAACAAGGGTCTGATAATGAACCTCGCTGTAAGCGGCGAAGTTACCGGCGAGGAGTATATCGGCGGTATCTGCGCAAAGAATGAAGGCACGATCTATAGCTGCTCCTTTGACGGTGAAGTAAGGCAATCGGCGACCACGCAGCGTAAAGGCAAGGTCGGCGGTATATGCGGCACAAACTATGCAACAATATCCAACTGCTTTAACTCGGCTGATGTAAGCGGTAAGGATTATATAGGCGGCATTTGCGGAGAAATGTGTGGTAAAGACCCTGTAGTAGTGTACTGTGTAAGCGTTGGCAAGGTCAGCGGTTTCACAGGCTCTGCAATTGTCGGCGGTATCTGCGGATATGGCGCCAACGTTTCCTATGGCGGCAGCCCAGAATTGAGCCATTGCCGGTTTGACATGGATGTCAGTGGGTCAATAAACCTTATCAATAGCGGGGGTGCCATAACCAATAGAGGCGATAATTTCTCCTACAATACCGAGTTCCTTTGCGGCGATAATATCGGCAGTTTCGACCCCGATATCTGGAATGCAGCAAAGGGAGTTGTTGTTACACCCGATGCAAAAGACGGCAAATTCGGCACAAAAACCTGCTATTATATGAGCCTTAAGTGCTTCGGCGAACCTAAGCCCATTACCGGAGATGTCTATAACTTCGCCTGCGCAGGCGGCAGGGACGACTGGCAGTCCTACATCCTTATCAGTTCAGAAGATGTTTTTCGTACCTATTGGCAGTGGGACGTGAAGTGGTCTGAAAATTTCGTTCTCGGCGACGATATAACCCTTGCTTGTTCACTGGCGCCTAGTGATTTAATTCCGACGAGCCTGAGTACGGGTACGTTCAGCGGCATGTTCAGCGGCAACGGTCATACTGTAACCATGACAGACGACAGCACCTGTGGACTGTTTGGCACAAACAGGGGTACTATCATTAACCTTGCGGTCAAGGGCAACATTGAAAGTGATAGAGACATTGGCAGTATCTGTGAAGATAATCACGGCACTATATACGGCTGCTCCTTTGAGGGAAAAGTTCACACTACCGGGGCTCACGCCGGCGGCATATGCTACGATAATCAGGGAACAATAAGCAATTGCTTTGCTCTGGCAGATGTAAAAGCGAGTGATTACGCAAGCGGTATCAGCGTAACAAATTTAAGCGACAGCCTGGAATCCTGTTATTTTGTCGGAAATGTTGACAGTGATATCACTGGAATGATTAGCGTGGGCAATTCTTCTAAGAATTGTTACTACAATAAGGAATTAAGCATATCCCCTGAGGATAAAGCGGCGAAGGAGCTTACAACCCTTGAAATGACGTCTTACGGCGCGCTTGCAAAGATGAACTTTACCGACGACATCTGGGAGAAGCTGCCCAACGATACTGCGAACGGAGTTGCATATTATCCCTCGTTCAAGGGAAGCACCTATGTACCGTCCGTTAAGTACACCGCAAAGCTTGAGCTGAACCGTTCCGGCGATGAAGCTCCTGTTTATGGTGACGACATTGAGTTCACAACAAAGGCGCTGATACTTTTCAGGAATGACTATTATGGCGACGATGTTTCCGCTGAGGATACCACGGGAACGTTAAATGCAGAGGTCGGCGGCAAAACAATTATCGTTGTAGACAACAGGTTTGAAGATACGGCGGACGCTGTGGGCGATATAACATACAGGCTCATTTATAAGGGGTCTGATTATTTCCCTGATGATTACTCTGAGGACTTTATTGTAACAGTCGGCAAGAAGGCGCTGACGGTGGCTGACTTTAACGTTGCACTCCCTGCGGATATGGTGTTCAGCAACACCGAAAAGGCAGTCACGGTTACGGCTAAGCCCGGCATTACGGGCGCGGGCGAAATCACCGTAAAGTATTACGGTGAGAGCGGCAAGGAAGCAGAGCCTTTCAGTGCAGGAACGTATACATTTAAGATAGACGCTGCCGAAGGCAGCAACTATAAGGCGGTTTCCGGTCTTACCGCCGACAGCTGGAAGTTCACGATAGAAAAGGCTGGGGCTGAAACGCTTCCCGATACCGGAGTTTCGTACAGGTGGTCAACTGACAAGGATATAACGGTGAGCGTTGCAGGACTTCCTGAGAATATGGGGCAGGTAACCGTAGTCAGAACTAAAAAGGACGGGACGATAAGCGCGGGAATTATTCCGGGTTCCTGCTATTCTGACGGAAAGTTCACTTTCCATCTTGGTCCGAACACTGTTGACGATATAGGCAAGACAGGCTCGTTCACAATCACGCTTGCTGCGGATAATTATGAGAGCGTTACATTCACAGTTAAGATCACCCTGACCGCCAAGGATAACCAGGATGCGCCCGATCCCGCTGCGTTTTACGTAGTATTCACCAACGACGGCAGCGAACTTACGGCAACGATAAAGACCGGGCTTAAGGGTGTTGAATACAGCTTTGACGGCACGACATGGAGCGGCGTGAACACCACGACCGTGGCTCACCTCAAGGACGTTACCGCATATCTCCGCTTCAAGGAAACTGACGAACTGAACGCCAGCGAGGCTGTTTTCAAGACGGTAAAATCGGGACACGGCAAGCTCGTTCATCATGTAGCCGTGCAGGCTACCTGCCAGAATACCGGCAATATCGAGTACTGGGAGTGTGAAACCTGCGCAAAGTATTACAGCGACGAGGCTGCAGCGGCGGAGGTCTCTCCTGCGGACGTGATCATTGCAAAGACCGACCACAAGTGGTCGGTAAAGTACACATACGACAAGAACGGTCACTGGCACAAGTGCGAATACTGCGACGCCGTGACCGGAGCTGAGAGCCATGTTTCAAGCGGCGAAGCTACCGCCACAGAGGCGGAGTACTGCACGGTGTGCGGGTACATTATAACTCCCAGAAAGGGCGGAAGCTCAGGCGGTCATGTAAGCGGCGGTGGCAGAGATACCACTCCGACCGACACAAGACCCATAATAAACGGTGAACGAAAAACTTGGACGGAAATTGCTGCAGACCTTGGCAGACAGAACGGCGGCAGTGCGACTATTTCCATGAGCGGCGAAACCACAGTTCCCGCGGAGGTCATTAAGGCAATCGCGGACAGGAAGATAAAGGTCGAGTTCGCTTACGACAGCACAAAGAGCTGGCTTATTGACGGTGCGAAAATAACAACTGTATCCGCAGCCGATTTCTCGCTGTTTCCCGGTTCTGTTGACACTAGCTCGCTGCGCGGGGTATCGGGCGGCAAATACAGGATAAGCGCTGATATTCCTGCCGAGATCAGGTTTACGTTCCTGAAGCGGTATGCAGGCGAGTTCGCGAATGTCTACAAGCTGGTAGACGGCAAGCTCGTATTCCAGACCTGCATAAAGCTTGCAGAGGACGGAACAGCCGTTGTTCCGGGTATGAGCGCTCCGGGTGAATACGCGGTAATGGTATGCAGATACAGCGACAGGCAGGGCGACTTTGACAACAACGGCGTTCTTGACATTTACGACGCGGTTGCGCTGCTGCGTTATTCAGTAGGGCTTGAGTCGGGCGAAAACCTCCAGCTAATTGACCTCAACGGCGATGGTATGGTCAACTGTGCCGACGCCAGTATGGTACTCAGATGGGTGGTCGGGCTGAGCGCATGATCCGCTGACGAAAACTGAACAAAATGATGGGCGCACGGTGACGTGCGCCCATCTGGCTGTAAGGCATATCGCACGAGCAACCCAAATAGGATGGCTGCAAGTCGCTGTCAGAAGAGCTTTGCAGGACGTCATAAGGACGATCGTATCAACGTTTTGTTTGGGTGGATTTGCGGCGTGTTCGTCGCGTTGACTGCTCCGGCAAGCTGCTTATTGTCACAACCAACCTAAACCCGGGCGAGGCGCGGAAGTCCGGTATCGGCATGCGCAGATTTTTCGACAGGCTCCGGGATCACTGCCGCTATATGGTGGCGGACGGTGAATCCCGCAGGAAAGCGTGCTGATGATTACGACAGTTCATCTCATTGTTGACCAGAAACATTATCCGGAATTAATCATGAAGGTCGAGAATGATATTGTCAATATAGCTTTACATATTTTACTCAAAATTTTTTTGAATTTTAGCTTCCTTAAAACCATACCCTCACCCGTAAACCTCAGAATCTTTTTTTAAATTATAATGCTTCGCTGAAGAAAAGTCAAATAACCTGCTGCAGAAATAAGTTCTGCTGATTTTTTGTTTACCGTTCTTGACAAACGATGAGTTAGTGTGGTATAATGTAAATGACCCGTATACAAAACAGTCATTTTAGGCAGGAGGGAACGATAATGCCCGTAATTTTCAGCGAGAAAAAACGCCATGAGATAAGCCGACAGATAAAGGAAGCGGCTCTCCGGCTGTTCAAGACGAAAGGGATACGCAAGACAACGGTCGCCGAACTTGCGGAGAGCGTCGGCATAGCCAAAGGCACCTTTTACAATTTTTACGCGACCAAGGGTCAGCTTGTGGCTGAAATAATGGACGACTTCGACGCCGCGTCAGAGCGGGAACTGAGAAACAAAATCGGCGGCAGGGACAAAATACCGATAGCGGAGTTCTACAAGTACTATGTGGAATTGTTTCGTCCGGACACAGCGTTCTCGTTCCATTTCACGCCGGACGACATAACGGTCATGCAGGAAATGGAGGAGACCCGGAAGTTTTTCTCCCAGGAACACGCTGTAAAGACCACAAAGCTTGTGCTGGAATATGTGGACGGCGTGCGCGAGGACGTGGACTACGCTTACATCGCAAACTTCGCGAAGCTTGTAAACCTTGCGATAGAGAACCGCGGCGCATTCTGTCAGGAAGCGTTCGAGAAGAATCTCAGGACGATATTCGATATGATGCTCGACTACCTCAGCGGAAACACGGATAACGGGAAAGGAACGTGCTGAAATGTATATTCAGATGAAAGATGTTGTAAAGAAATACGGCGAGGGGGAAAACACGATCTTCGCACTGGATCACGCTTCTCTGGAGCTTGAAAAGGGTGAAATGTGCGTTATTCTCGGTCCCTCCGGCTCGGGAAAGAGCACACTGCTGAACATGCTCGGCGGGCTTGACAGCGCGGACGATGGCACGATAATCGTTGACGGCTGCGATCTCAGCTCCATATCTAAAAAGGAACTCCGGGAATACCGACGCGATAAGGTCGGCATCGTGTTTCAGACATACAACCTGATAGGAGAACTCACCGTGCGGGAAAATATCAAGGTAGTCCGGGATATATCCGCAGCCCCGCTTTCCATTGAAGAACTGCTGAAAGACCTGGGACTTGAAAGGCACGCTGCACACTTCCCCGAGCAGCTTTCCGGAGGTCAGCAGCAGCGCTGCGCCATCGCCCGCGCGCTGATAAAGAATCCCGCGATACTGCTCTGCGACGAGCCTACGGGCGCGCTGGATTCAAAGACCTCGCGGGACGTTCTTCAGCTTCTCCAGAAAATAAACGTCAAGTATCGCACGACCATTCTGCTGATTACCCACAATGAAAACATAGCGCCCATGGCTGACCGTATCCTGCGCATTCACGATGGCAGGATAGTAGAAAACATCATCAACACAAGGAAACCGGTAAAGGAGCTGGACATCTGATGACTCTGCAAAAGAAGATACTTCGGGGTCTGAGAAAGAACCTGTCCTTTTACCTCACCGGTTCGCTCCTGACCGCGCTTTGCATAATGCTGTGGGTAGGCGCGTTTTCCGTCAGCAGGACTGCCAGCGGGGCTTACACCAGACTGTTTGAGGAAAGCGACCTTGAGGACGGTCAGTTCACCGTTTCATCGCCCATTTCCGACCAGGACATAACCGCGCTAGAAAGCGAATTTAACGTTATTCTTGAACGTCAGCGCTTTCGGAATATATCTTACGGCGAAACGACTGTCCGGCTGTTCGCAGACACGCAGAAAACGAACAAGGCGGTCATTCTGGAGGGCAAGCCGCTCAGCGGGGACAACTGTGTTCTCCTGACGTACAACTACGCAAAGGCTCAGGGACTGTCGGTCGGCGACTACATAACGCTTGCCGGAATCGACTTCGAGATAAACGGACTGTGCTTAAAACCGGATTACGCGGCGATGTACGCCAATTTCGAGGACAGCTTCCCCAACAGCACCGATTTCGGCATTGCGCTAATAAGCGAAAACACAATGCGCTCCATAGGCGGGTATTCCAGCTACTACTCGGTGAAATATCCGGATACGGCGCAGGAAGTGGATTTCCGCGCCGCGGTCTACAGCAGGTACGGAACACTGGAATACATCGGGAAATCCGCTAACCCAAGAACAGGAGGACTGCTGAGCCAGGCAGCTGACATTGAGGCAGAATTCTCAGTCTACAGCCCTATAATCATGCTGGTCGTTGTCGTGGTTATAGCAATGGTGCTCGGACGGACAGTCAGGCGGGAAAGCCGGACCATCGGCACACTGATGGCTCTGGGATACCGTCGGGGCGAACTTATTCGGCACTATATGTGGTACGCGCTTATCCCCGCCGTTTTCGGAGACGTCCTTGGGCTTGCGCTGTGCTATCCCTTTGCGAAGCTGTTCAATCTGTATATGTTCAGCTTTGCGGAGCACATCGTGTATCAGGTGAAGGTGCCTGTCGGAATACTTATCTCCGCGCTGCTAATTCCTCCCACCGCCTATGGGGCAAGCGCGCGGCTAGTGCTCGCAAGGGCGCTGGGACAGGATATCGTCCCGCTGCTGAAAGGCTCCGCAAAGGGAAAGACCGCGCATATGCTGAGCCGTAGCAGGCTGCCTTTTCCGCTGCTGTACGGCATTCGCAGTCTTTGCGGCAACATTTCACGCAGCCTTACCATGATAGTCGGTATCGCGGTCGCTTCGATGGCGGTAATTTTAGCCGGAGTGTATCAGGACGCTTACGATGATATGCTTGACAACAAAGTCCCGCTGGCTATGATGGGCGGTCAGTACGAGTACGGCTTTAGGGATTTCCAGTCCGAAAACAACTACGGGGGATATGGTATCATGGACGTATCTTTCGGGGTGGACGGCACTGACAGCATGTTCAATCTGATAGGATACGACGAGGGCTGCCCACTGCTTACAGCTGAAACAATCTCCGGTGCTTCCATGGAATACGGCGGGTTCTATATGACATCTTCCGCCGCAAGGATATTCGGCGTGGAATCCGGCGATGAATTTACATTCTACGATCTGATATCAATGGAGCACACCACCATCACGATAAGCGACATCGTAGAAAACGACGTGCTCTCGCTGATGATAACCAGCAAAGCGAACGTCGCGCAGATCATAGGCAGGAACGCGGAAGGATTCAACGTGATAATCAGCGAAGGACCTCTCAATATCCCGCCGGAGCTTCTCAGAAAAAGCGCCTCGCTGGAGGATTACCGCCGCAGCACCGAAAGCGCTCTTAACACCGCGCGGGTAGTCCTTTCCATCGTGAAAGTCATCGGCTCGCTCATATGCATACTGGTAGTGATACTGCTTTCAGGAATGATAATCGAGGAGAACCGCCGCAGCATTTCCACGCTGGAAGTGCTCGGCTACCGCGACCAGGAGTTACGCCGGCTGGTACTGTCTCCAAATCACCTGCTGGTGCCGGTGGGATTTGCGCTGGGGATCCCACTCGGACTTGCGCTTGCAGACATGATAGCCCGCGCAAACGCAGCTTCTGGCGGTGTAATGATGTCAATTTTGCTGACCGGAAAAACGCTTCTGATCAGCGCCGTTTTCATAGCGGCAGCCTACGTCCTGTCCCTTGCGCTTTCCGCGCGGAAGCTGAAAAAGATAGACATGGTGGAATGTCTCAAGGAAGAGCGGGAATAGCTTTTTAATTACCCTGGTTCAATATGCAAAACCGCCAGACTCTGAGCCTGGCGGTCAATTCTTTGATTTAAGCGGAGCGACTGGTCATCAGGTCTGAGCGGCTCCGTCCACTGAGATCACGGTTCCAGTGACATAGCTGGAAATGTCGCTTGCGAGGAACAGAAACACATTTGCGACTTCCTCCGGCTCGCCGATACGCCCCAGTGGTATCGGCGCGGAGATACGCTCCACAATCTCAGCAGGAAGCGCCGCGACCATATCCGTTCTTGTAACGCCAGGTGCGACCGCATTTACGCGTATGCCGCTGCGTCCGAGTTCGCGCGCAAGGCTCTTGGTCATGCCGTTTACCGCAAACTTACTGGTCGGATAGCCAATGCCGCTGAAAACGCTATCGCTTCCGTCAACAACTCCTCATTGTACAATCTGACGAAAAATCGAGTTTTGCCAATAAGCGAAGCGTATTATTGGCAAAACTGACTGCGCAATACACGCACAATCTTTGTGCGGTATTGCCATAGAAATATCCGCTTGACTTCTTTTATGTTTTGTGGTATTATTTTATATGGGGGCACGCTGTGTTCCTGTTATTTGATGGTCACCTCTAAAAACCTCATGTGAGCGAAAATGTGCAGTGCGCACCATCTTC
>ERZ826242.2316-NODE-2316-length-16949-cov-9.344501_pt1 | contig 16949 bp, 16 predicted proteins | sample MGYA00519871_ERZ826242 | MGnify/ENA primary metagenome ERZ826242 (study PRJEB31778, sample SAMEA3449226) | human gut metagenome | biome: human gut; feature: human-associated habitat; material: faeces | place: United Kingdom | collected 2010/2012 ...
CTTGGGGGTCAAAGGGGGATATTCTCTTTCCGAGGAAAGAGAATATCCCCCTTAATCGCTCCCCCTGCGCGGCCGCAGGGAAAAATGCAAAAAATTATTTTTGCGCTTTCAACGCCCTGCGTTGAGCAAGGATCCCCGGCAGGATCGCGCACAGCGATCCAATCAGGAAGCAGACGATGCCGACGATCATATTGAGCGGAATTTCCTCCTTGAGGAAAATAAGCGCGAAGATCGGCGCCAAGATGGGCTTTAGGAAGAAAATGAGTGACGCCTCCTGCGCGGACGTTTTCTCCATCGCCATCATGTGGCAGACGAAGCCTGCCGCGGAGTTGATGCAGCAGATGTACAGCAGTGCCGGAATGGCCGAGGCAGGGATATTTTCAAAGAGCGGCACGTCGATAAAGAGGCTCAGCCCCACCGCGCCATAGAGCGACGTGCCCGCCGCCGTGCGGCCGAAGAGCAGAATGAACACGAGCTCGCCCGCGCCGAAGAGAAAGCTCAGGCACGTAACGGCGATGCCGCCGAAGCGCGGTGTACGCTTTTTGCCGAACACACTGTAGAGTGCGAACATCACGGCGGAGAGAATGGCGAGCACCGAGCCTGTGGGATCGAGCGTCGCATGAATGGGGTCAATGATGATGAGCGCCGCCGTGAGCTCCAAAATGAGCGCGATAATGTGGTTGCGATGAATGTCCTCATGCAGGAAGAGATGGGCGAACACCGTGACGAAGATCGGATTGCAGGAGAAGATGACCGCCACGACTGACGCGCGCGTATAGGTCACGGACATCTGGTAGAGCGACATCGCGATGACGACGCACAGAAAGCCCGAAAGCGCGAAAAAGCCGATGTCCTTTCGCGAGAGCGAGGCGTTTTTCTTCTTCATCAAGCGCGAGGCGAACGGGATGAGCAGAATGCCGCCGACGAGAAAGCGCAGACACGTGATCTGCATGGGCGCAAACACGCCGTGCACGGTTTTGAGCATGACCTCCATCGTGCTGAAAATGACGGCACAGAGGACGATATAGACATAGCCGGAGCGGGAACGGTTCATAGCGATTCTCCCTTCATCATTCAAACGAAAGCAGTATATGCCATTTTCTGCCCAAAGGCAAGGGATGCTTGACAAAAGCTGAATTTGAGATATAATAACGCAAGTAAAACGCGATGAAAAAGTCAGCTTTGCAGACGAGCCTGAAGCGAGAGGGGAATGGTGCAAGCCCTCGGCCACCGGTGCGAAGCAGCCGCTTTGGAGCCGTCCGCGAGGAGCGGAACGCCTCGTCCCCGTTACCGGACGGCTAAGATGCTTTCCCTCAAGCGGAAAGATAATTAGGGTGGTACCGTGAAGTGTCAAGTCTTCGCCCCTATGTGTAGGGACGGGGGCTTTATTTTTTTGGAAAGGGATAGATATGCGCAAAAAAGTGTGGCTTTTCGCATTGGCTGCGGTGCTGCTGGTGATTTTGGCCGGCTGCCGCGGAAACGAGCTGCCCGACGGCATGGACGAGGACAAGGTCTCGAGCGCGGGACTTGCCGTCATGTCGCAGCTGACGAAGGGCGAATATGAAGAGGTCTACGACGCGCTGCGCGAGGACGTGCGCGAGCAGACGAGCGCCGATGCCATTGAAGAGATGATGGACGCCGCGACCGAGGGGCGCGGCAGCTTCAAAAAGGTCAAGGATTCGATGGTGACGGGCGTGACAGACGCGGACGAGCCGCACGCCATCGCCGTCATCGGCGCGAAATACGACAAAAAGTCCGTGGTGTTCCGCATCGCGTTCGATACGGAGATGAACCTCATCGGACTGGACGTGAGAGGGAAGTGAGCAGATGACAAGAAAAATCATCGACATGACGAAGGACCCGCGCGGCGGCCAGTTTGAATACTTCCGCACGATGACCGACCCGTGGGCGGGCATCACGGTTCCGGTGGATATTACGGATCTTCTTGCTTCGCTTAACGGCCGTCCGTTTTTCCTCAGCTATCTCTATGCGGTGATGCGCGCGGCGAACGCCGTGCCCGAGCTGCGGCGGAGATTGCTGCCAGACGGTCAGGTCGTTGAGTATGATCACTGTGACCCATCGTACACCGTGATGAAGCCCGACGGCACGGGCGTTTACGTCTACTGCCTGCTTGAGGACGATCTGTCGTCTTACGAAAAGTTTGTCGCCGAGGGCAAGCGGCGGCAGAAGGAGACGCTCGAGCGCGGTACGCTGACCGAGGATGGCGACGTGCTGGCGAATTTCTTCGTCTCCTGTGTGCCGTGGCTCTACTACACGCAGATCAAAGAGCCCGCCGGCGGCGCAGACGACAGCAATCCGCGCTTTGCCTGGGGAAAATACCGCGAGGAAAACGGCCGCACGATGCTGCCGATGTCACTTTTTATCAACCATGCGCTCTGCGACGGCTGGCATGTCGCGCAGTTCTATCAAAACCTCGAGCGCGAGCTCGCAAAATTGAGCAAATATCTGAAGGCCCAAAACGAACAACAAGAAATTTTACAATAAAAGGAGAAACCAACTTATGTCTCAGCCCAAGTATTACGGTCTCAATGAGCTGCGGGAAATGTTCCTGCACTTTTTTGAGACGAAAGGCCATCTGCGCCTGCCCAGCTTTTCCCTGATCCCGCAGAACGACGCGTCGCTGCTGCTCATCAACTCCGGTATGGCGCCGATGAAGCCGTTCTTCACCGGCGAGCAGGAGCCCCCGCGCCACCGCGTGACCACCTGTCAGAAGTGCATCCGCACCGGCGACATCGAGAACATCGGCCACACCGCGCGCCACGGCACGTACTTTGAAATGCTCGGCAACTTCTCGTTCGGCGACTATTTCAAGACCGAGGCCATCCACTGGGCGTGGGAATTCCTGACGAGCCCCGAGTGGGTCGGCCTCGACCCGAACCGCCTGTATCCCTCTGTTTTCGCCGGCAACGAGACCACGCCCGCCGACGACGAGGCGTTCCGCATCTGGCACGAGGAGATCGGCATCCCCGAGGACCGCATCTTCAAGTTCGGCAAGGAGGACAACTTCTGGGAGCACGGCTCCGGTCCGTGCGGCCCCTGCTCTGAAATTTACTACGACCGCGGCGAAAAGTACGGCTGCGGCAAGCCCGGCTGCACCGTCGGCTGCGACTGCGACCGCTATATGGAGGTCTGGAACATCGTCTTCTCCCAGTTTGACAACGACGGCCACGACCACTACACCGAGCTCAAGCAGAAGAACATCGACACCGGCATGGGCCTTGAGCGTCTGGCCGTTGTGTGCCAGGACGTTGATTCGCTCTTCGACGTCGACACGGTGATGAACATCACGAACAAGGTCACGGAGATCACCGGCGCGAGCTACGGCCAGAGCCGCGAGAAAGACGTGTCCCTGCGCGTCATCACCGACCACATCCGCTCGGCTTCCTTTATGATCTGCGATGGCGTGCTGCCCAGCAACGAGGGCCGCGGCTACGTGCTGCGCCGCCTGCTGAGAAGAGCTGCCCGCCACGGCAAGCTGCTTGGCGTCGACCGTCCGTTCCTCTATGAGGTCGTGGATACGGTCGTGCACGAGAACGAAGGCCATTATCCCGAGCTGCGCGAGCGTCAGGCCTATATCACCAAGGTCATCCGCACCGAGGAGGAGAACTTTGCCAAGACCATCGACGGCGGCATGAAGATCTTCACCGAGCTTCTGAACGCCCACAAGGAGAAGGGGGAGACCGTCTTCTCCGGCGCGGACGCGTTCAAGCTGTACGACACCTACGGCTTCCCCATCGACCTGACGGTCGAGATGGTCGAGGACGAGGGCATGACGCTCGACCGCAAGGCCTTTGACCACGAGATGCAGGAGCAGAAGACCCGCGCCCGCGAGGCGCGCAAGGCGCTCGGTGACCTCGGCTGGGCGGGCGTTGAGTTCGGCAAGGACATTCCGTCGACGGAATTTGTCGGCTACGACCACGATTCCGTCGACGATGCGAAGGTCGTCGCGCTGGTGGTCGAGGGTGAGCAGGCCGAGGCTATGATGAGCGGCGTGGAGGGCATCATCGTGCTCGACAAGACTCCGTTCTATGCCGAAATGGGCGGCCAGATCGGCGACACAGGCGTGATCCGCTGCGGCGAGGCCGTGTTTGAGGTCACGGACGTCCAGAAGAACAAGGGCGGCAAGTTCATGCACACCGGTAAGGTCATCCACGGCAGCTTCCAGCTCGGCGACACCGTGACGGCATCCATTGATGTGGAGCGCCGCATGGCCATCCGCCGCGGCCACACCGCGACGCATCTTCTCGACGCCGCGCTCAAGGCGGTGCTCGGCGACCACGTGCATCAGGCCGGTTCTCTTGTTGAACCCGACCGTCTGCGCTTCGACTTCACGCACTTTGAGTCCATCACGCCCGAGCAGCTGCTCGCGGTCGATACCTTCGTCAACGACGCGATCCTGCGCGGCATCCCCGTTGTGACCGAGGTGCTGCCCATCGAGGAAGCGAAGAAAAAGGGCGCTGTCGCCATGTTTGGCGAAAAGTACGGCGACGTTGTCCGCGTGGTCGAGATGGGCGATGTGTCTATGGAGTTCTGCGGCGGTACGCACCTTGACAACACCGCCAAGGTCGGCCTCTTCCGCATCAAGAGCGAGGGCAGCGTTGCCTCCGGCGTGCGCCGCATCGAGGCTATCACCGGCAAGCAGACGCTCGAAGAGCTTAGAAGCGGCCAGGAGAAGCTCATCCGCGCGGCGCAGCTCCTCAAGACCACGTCGAACGAGCTGGAGAGCCGCATCGGCGGTATGCTCAGCGAGATGAAGGAGATCAGAAGCCAGCTTGAAAAGTTCAAGGAGCAGGCCTCCCTCGGCGAGGCACGTTCCTTCCTCACGTCCGCCAAGGAGGTCAAGAGTCTCAAGCTCGTCACCGCCCAGCGCGACGGCATGGATGCAAACGCCCTGCGCAAGCTCGGCGACTTCCTGCGCGACAAGGAGCCCAAGATCGTCGGCGTGCTCGCCTCCGTCAATGACGGCAAGGTCACGCTTCTGGCCGTGTGCGGCAAGGACGCGGTCGCAAGCGGCGTCAAGGCCGGCGACATCATCAAGGCCATCGCGCCCATCTGCGGCGGCAAGGGCGGCGGCAAGCCCGACTCTGCCATGGGCGGCGGCACGGAAGTCAGCAAGGTCGACGACGCGCTCGCGGCGGTGGATGATCTCATCCTGAGCAAGCTCGGCTGATGGCAGCGTTACCGAAGGATCCGGCGATGCTGCTGAGCGCTGTGAATATGAAGCTGCGCGATTTTTACGATTCTCTCGATGCGCTGTGCGATGATCTGGACGTTGCGCGCGAGAGCATCGAAACATCGCTTGCGGGCATCGGTTACACCTACGATGCCGAGAAAAATCAGTTTGTGTAAGATAAAATTACTTTACAGAAAGGAGCGATAAAACATGTCTGATTGTCTGTTCTGCAAGATCATCGCGGGCGACATCCCGTCGAACAAGGTCTACGAGGACGACCTCTGCTATGCCTTCAACGACATCGCGCCGCAGGCGCCGGTGCACTTTCTTGTGATCCCGAAGGCGCACATCGCATCTGTCGCGGGCGTGAACGAAGAGAACAGCGCCGTCGTCGCGCATATCTTCGAGGTCATTGCCAAGCTCACCAAGGATAAGGGCATTGAGAGCTACCGTGTCGTGTCCAACATCGGCGAGCAGGCGGGACAGAGCGTGCCGCATCTGCATTTTCATGTTCTCGCCGGCCGCGACATGACTTGGCCTCCGGGCTGATTGTTTTCCCGTAGGGGAAGCGAAATTGGCAGCGCGGCAGCGCTGCACGTTGTTCCCGCACCGTGCGGGAGTGCGCTAAAGGGGGATACTCTCTTTCTCGAAAGAGAGTATCCCCCTTAAACCCCCGAGAGAAAGGACGGGGGGAGTCCCCCTCGACCCCCGACATTGCGGGTTTGTAGCTTGAATGACTGCACGCGCTGCGCAATGTAAGTGCGGTGTACATGGCTTCGCCATGAATCCCTGCGAGTTGTTACTACGATCAACCGCGCCTTACTATCGTGAGGCGCGAGTGACGGTAGCACGGCGGCAGACTGCCTGCCGAATGCGGCATTGCTGCGCTCGCCGCATTGATCGGTGCACCGGTAGACGGTGATTAGGCCGCACTGCCACAAGACTGGCAGAGCGGCAGCGGATAGTAGGAGCAAGTCAAATCGTGTAGCAGAACTAAACGCGGCAACGCCGCGCTATGGGCAGTGCAATCGGCAAGCATCGCACTTCTTCGAGCTGCTCGCTCGCAATGAGAATCCCTTTCTCTTGGGGGTCAAAGGGGGATATTCTCTTTCCGTGGAAAGAGAATATCCCCCTTAATCGCGTCCCTGCACGGTGCAGGGATCAATGTGCAGCGCCTACGGCGCTGCCTCCCCCGCGGCACAAGTGCCGCGAAGCGCTTTGCACCGGTGCGAAACCGATAGTACCTTTTATATATAAAAGGTAACCATCACGTTTTAGCACTTGCTGCCGACGAGTGCTAAAAATTAAGAGTTTAGTAACAAATATCAGGAATTTCCTGCTATACTTAAACTCAAATACAATTCAGAGAGGGATGCTTTTATGGCTAAAAAACAGTTTAAAGCAGAATCGAAGCGTTTGCTCGATCTGATGATCAACTCGATTTACACGCACAAGGAGATCTTCCTGCGCGAGATTATTTCCAACGCCAGCGACGCTATCGACAAGCTCTGCTACGTCGCGTTGACGGACGACAAGGTCGGCATGAACCGCAGCGATTTTGCCATCACGGTGTCGGTCGACAAGGAGAACCGCACGCTGACGGTCTCGGATAACGGCATCGGCATGAGCCGCGAAGAGCTTGAAAACAACCTCGGCGTCATCGCGTCGTCTGGCTCCTACAAGTTCCGCCAGGAGACCGAGGAAAAGGACAAGAAGGACGCCGATATCGACATCATCGGCCAGTTCGGCGTGGGCTTCTACTCCGCGTTCATGGTCGCGGACAGCATCACCGTCCGCACGAAGAAGTACGGTTCGGAGCAGGCCTATGAGTGGCAGTCCTCCGGCGCGGACGGCTACACGATCAGCGAATGCGACAAGGAGGCCGTCGGCACCGACGTCATCATGCACATCAAGCCCGACACGGACGAGGAGAAGTACAGCGAGTACTTGGAGTCCTACCGCCTGCACGCGCTCGTGAAGAAGTACTCCGACTACATCCGCTACCCCATCCGCATGATGATGCCCGAGCAGAAGGTCAAAGAGGGCAGCGACCCGGAGAAGCCCGAGTACGAGACCGTCGAGGAGATGAAGACCGTCAACTCCATGGTGCCGCTCTGGCAGCGCAAGAAGAGCGACGTCACGGACGAAGAGTACAACAAGTTCTATTCCGAGCTGACGCATGAATTCGACAAGCCCCAGCGCACGATCACCGTCTCGGCCGAGGGCAGCGTGACCTATAAGGCACTGCTGTTCGTGCCGTCTTCGCGCCCGTTCAACTTCTACACGGAAGGATATGAAAAGGGATTGCAGCTCTACTCTGCGGGCGTTCTCATCATGGACAAGTGCGACTCGCTGCTGCCTGACTATCTGCGCTTTGTGCGCGGCGTGGTCGATTCGCCGGATCTGAGCCTGAACATCTCCCGCGAGCTTTTACAGCATGACCGCCAGCTCAAGGTCATCGGCCAGAACCTCGAAAAGAAGGTCCGCGCCGACCTTGAAAAGTTCCTCAAGGAAGACCGCGAGGGCTACGAGAAGTTCTATGAGAACTTCGGCCGCCAGATCGGCTACGGCATCGTGAGTGACGGCGGCGAGAGCCGCAAGGATTCGCTCAAGGACCTGATGATGTTCTACTCCTCCACGCAGAAGAAGCTCACGACGCTCAAAGAGTACGTCGAGCGCATGAAGGAAGGCCAGAAGTGCATCTACTACGCCGCGGGCGAGAGCATCGCCGCCGTGGACAAGCTGCCGCAGACCGAGCTTTTGAAGGACAAGGACTACGAGGTTCTGTACCTGACCGGCGAGACGGACGAGTTCGTTTTGCAGGCGCTGATGAACTACGACGAAAAGCCGTTCCGCTCTATCGTGGACGGTGACCTCGAGCTCGGTGACGAGGAGGAGCACAAGGACGACAGCGAGAGCGCGGAGCTCATGCAGTTCGTCAAGGAGACGCTCGGCGACAAGATCAAGGAGGCCAAGGTCTCGCACCGCCTAAAGACCCATCCCGTCTGCCTGACGGCGGGCGAGGGCTTCAGCTTCGAGATGGAGAAGTACTTCAAGAACTTCCAGATGCCCGAGCCCATCAAGGCCGAGCGCATCCTCGAGTTGAACGTCGATCATCCGGCGGTCAAGGCGATGGCCGCCGCGATGGCAACGGACCGCGACAAGGCGGCGCTGTACGCCAAGATCCTCTACGATCAGGCAAACCTCATCGCGGGCCTGCCGCTCGAAGATCCCAGCGCGTACACCGACATGGTCGCGCAGCTGATGCAGTAAGTCAATATTGCTCCAAAAGGGCGCGGAGAATTCTCCGCGCCCTTTTTCACGTTTTTCATTCCTGCCGCCTATACTGGCATACAGGCGCTTTCCCGCCTGACAAACCGTAAAGGCGATGAACGGATATGCTTCGACCACTGATGCTTGCTTTGCTCGGCACGTCTTTCACGTTTCTGATGACGGCGCTGGGCGCCGCGACGGTGTTCTTTTTTGCCCGCAAGGTGTGCGAGCGCGCGCAGGGCGCGCTGCTGGGCTTTGCCGCGGGCGTGATGATGGCGGCGAGCGTGTGGAGCCTCATCCTGCCCGCCATCGAACAGACAGAGGCAGAGGGCCGCCTGCCGCCGTTTCTGCCCGCTGCGGCGGGCATTGTGCTCGGCGCGCTGACGCTCTTCCTACTCGACGAGCTCGTGCGGCGGCGCGGCGGGGGAGAGGTGCACAGCGATTTCCTGCTCCTCTCGGCCATCACGCTGCACAACATCCCCGAGGGCATGGCCGTCGGCCTTGCGTTCGCGCTCGCGGCGGACGGGGAGAGCCTTGCCGGCGCATTCGCGCTGGCGCTCGGCATCGGCGTGCAGAACTTTCCCGAGGGCGCGGCGGTGGCGCTGCCGGTGTACCAATCGGGCAAGTCGAAACGGCGCGCCTTTTGGACCGGCGTGCTCTCCGGCGCGGTGGAGCCGCTGTTCGGCGCGCTCGTCGTGCTCGCGGCGGCGGGCGTGCACGCGCTGATGCCGTGGCTACTCAGCTTTGCCGCCGGGGCGATGCTCTACGTCGTGGCGGAGGAGCTGCTGCCGCGCGCGGGCGGACGGCGGGGGACGTGCGGCTTCCTCGTGGGCTTCCTTCTGATGATGATACTGGACGTCGCGCTGGGGTAAGCGCGAAAAATCCGGCATAGAATGGTGCGAGGTGATCGACCATGCACATTCATGTTGTAAAGCGCGGCGACACGCTTTCTTCCATCGCCGCGATGCACGACGCCCTGCCCGCGTTCGTCGCGGCGGACAACGGCCTTGCGCTGAGTACGCCGCTTGTGATCGGCCAGGCGCTCGTCGTGCGGACGCCGAAGACACTGCACACCGTGCGCGCGGGGGAGACGCTTTCGTCCATCGCGCGGGACTATGATTTGAGCGTCAGGACGCTCCTGCGGCGGAACTTTTTCCTCCACGGACGCGAGCTTCTGCGCGAGGGCGACGTGCTTGCCATCGACTACGCAGACGAAGCGCCGCTCGGTACGCTCGGCGTGAACGCCTACGCCTACCCCTACATCGGCGGCGAGCTGCTCGACTCGGTCCTGCCGTACCTGCCGTATCTGACGCCGTTCACCTACGGCATCACGCCCGCGGGAGTCCTTGTGCCGCTCGACGACGCGCGCCTGCTCGAACGTGCGGCGCGCTATGGCGCAAAATCGCTCATGCACCTCTCGACGCTGACGCCGGAGGGAAATTTTTCGAGCGAAAACGCCGCGGCGCTCCTGCAAAACGACCGCGCGCAGAGCGCGCTCCTTGCCGAGATTTTGCAGACGATGGCGAAAAAGGGATACTACGGCCTCGACGTCGACTTCGAGTACGTCCCGCCGGAGCTGCGTGAGGACTACGCCGCGTTCGTCTGCCGTCTGCGCGAGGCGCTGAACGCGGAGGGAAAGCCCGTCGTCGCCGCGCTCGCGCCGAAGACGGGCGCGCAGCAGCGCGGCCTATTGTACGAGGCGCACGACTACGCGCTGCTATCAAAAGCCGCGAACGCCGTGTTCCTGATGACCTATGAATGAGCGTTGTTAGCACACACTTGATTGTTCTGTTTCCTGTGTATTGCTTAGTATTGTTTCGGCCATGGCGATCAACTGTGACCGCTGGCTTGAAAATTTGAAATAAATGTCGATATGGGTGGCGTCTGTAAATTCCACACGGTCGATCAGGTGATTGACCGTCTCACGGTCTAAGCGCTCAATGTTGCCGTATTTGCGGAAGAACGCAACAAATTCATCGTCCTGCCGCCGTGCTTCTTTCAATTCGGACAGGCTGTTTTCCAGCTTTTCCAGATAGCCCCGCTGTTCTTGGATGCGCGCATTGTAGCGTTCCCGGAACTGGGTGTATTCGTTTTCATCAATCAGACCGCGCTGCAAATCGTCATAGAGCCGGAAACAGAAATCTTTCATCCGCTTGATCTCCTGCTCCGCCTTATTCATAGCGATGATATACTCGTTTTGCGGACGCCGACCGGATTTTTCAGCACGCAGGGTATCTATGACCGCCTTTGCGTCCACCAATTCTTGTATCTGGGACTGAATGGCCTCTAAAATGACTTCCTCCAAGAAGGACTCCCGAACCGATGGACATTGACAGCTTTCCGGGGAATAGGCTCTGGTGGGACAGCGGTAGCGGGCAACGCCGTGAGACACATTCCGGTTCATGCGGCGGCCGCAATAAGCACAGCGTACATAGCCAGAAAGCAGGTATGCAGCATCCTTTTGCGGTGAAACCCGTGTATGCCGTGCAAAGCGGTCATGCACGATGCAGAATACTTCATCCGATATGATTGGCTCATGAGTTCCCTCAATGACCGTCCACTCGTTTTCATCCGCCTGCACCATCTTTTTTGTCCGGTAGGATGCGCTTTTGAATTTTCCCTGTACCAGATTGCCGATATACACTTCGTCCCGCAGCATGGTGTTGACCGAGGTGATCGACCACAGGTTGCTCTTGACACCGCCGCTGGAATGACTGCGAAAGCCTTTGCAGCCCTTGCTGGTCTTATAGGCAGACGGGGGCGGTATCTTCAGGGCATTCAGCTTCTTGGTGATGCCGCAGGCGGACATTCCGCCTGCGTACCAGTTGAAAATCATCTGAACAACCTCGGCGGCCTCCGGGTCAACAACGAGTCTGTGATTGTCCTCCGGGTTTTTCATGTAGCCGTAGGGCGCGTAATTTCCGAGAAATTCGCCCCGCTCCCGCTTCATGGCAAAGGTGCATTTGATCTTAATGGATAGCTGGCGAATGTAGTCATCGTTCATGATATTGGAAAGAGACACGATGGCGCTGCTGTATCCATTGGGGTCTTTGTAGCTGTCAATGCCGTTCAGGATAGAAATGACACGGACACCCATCTGCGGGAAGTATTCCTCCATCAGACGCCCAAGCTCCGGGTAATTTCGCCCCAAGCGGGAATTATCCTTGAAGATGATGCAGTTGATCTTCCTATCTTCGATCCATTCAATCATCCGCCGATAGGCTGGGCGGTCAAAGCTGCCGCCAGCATATCCGTCATCTGAGAAGTGGGTAACGGACGCGATTTTCTCGCCCTGCCCCTCCATGCGCCTGATCTGATTTTCAATGATAGCTGTCTGGTTGCTGATGGAATTGCTTTCTTCCTTGTCACCGTCCTCTTTGCTGATGCGCTCGTAAGCGCCAAGGTTCCATTCTATTTCTGCTGCTTTGGTATCTTCTTTTTTGTTTCGCACAAAGGTCATACTGCTCCTTCCTGCCGAAACCCCTTTTTTGCGAAACAATATCTGCTGTTATTATTGTAGCAGATATTGAAAAAAGCCTCAAATTTTCGCAAAATCGCTGGTGTGGGCGAAAAGAATTGCAGTCAGACATTCATGGAGAGAACGACCATCACAGTCATAATGAAGTGTGACCGTGCAGCCGTTTTGCAGTGTTATCCTCTGTTGGTCTTTCACTTGTTCTGACATGGCTATCACCTCGTTTCTTAATATATTCGAGGTGACGCCGTATATGATAGTGTCAGAACAAGATAGCGAAACCTCCCTAAATCGACGAAAACCGCGCCCTCCTGCGGACGCGGCCTGGATATGGATTGATTTGTTGATAGGAATGTTTCAGGAGCATTGGACGGTGTTGGCACACCTTACACGGGAATTTCACCCCCTGCGGTTCTCACAGGTTGCCCCCTTTGCCTGCGACGGCCCACATCGTCGAAATGGACTGCGCCAGTGAGTTTCCGCCTGCGGCGAAAACTCACTTACTCCGTCATTTCTCCTCTTCCCACAAAATCAACGATTTTGTGGAAACCCTACAAGATGCTTCAACGCTCGGACTGAGGCTGGACAATCGTATCTCCCCGATATACGGGTCATCGCCCCAGACCAGCCACGGTCTGTTTGTGCGCGGAAGGCTGCTCCCCCTATACCTCCTTTCTCAAGTTGGGATCGTGGCCTGCTCAATCCCGCACGGCTTTCCTTTCGGGCGCATATCGGATGTATCCAATGTACCTATTCAATTTTCAAGCTGTCGCCAGCCCGCACGGATGCACCGTTTCCGATACATTCGTGCCGAATGGCGAGTGTCGAAATGTGTCTCAAATTGAGCCGCATTTCCCGCAGAGAGCAAAAGAGAAAGGCGGCTGAACGCCGCCTTTCCTTGTCGATCAGGTTCTCAGATATGCGGCCATCATGTCAATAAATTGGGAGTTGGTGGGTGCTTGCTTTAGTTCAGCCCCGGCGATCAAATTCAAGAGGTTGCGGTCCGAAACTGCCCAGCAACTTTGAACCAGCGTGCGAAGATTGCGTTCCACGCAGTTTGGGGTTGTGCTGAAATACTTTGCTGTTTGTACATAGAGCCGCTTGGTGAGCAGTACCATGTTTTCTGGCTGGTTTTGGACTTGCTCGATCATGTAGGCCGCATAGTAAAATCCGGTTAATTTCCCGGTAACGCCCAAAAGCCGCAAAAGCCGTTCCGGATCGAGCGGCTTATCCTGGCCGGGGTAGGGTGTCATATAAATCAAAGGCATAGATGTTCCTCCTATGTGAAATGAAGTTCAAAGGGGGAATCTATGGCGGCCCGCGAGGGTACGCGGCGGTTCATTGGAAACACACTAATTTTCTTTTCGACTGTGTGTTTTCCTGTAATTCAATCATACACGATAATGTCCTTTTTGTGTCATAGTTTTCATCTACAATGCCCGGCGTGGAATGACTAATTTGTGCGGATAACCGCCGATTTGTGCCGATGTGCTATCTCTGCATTTATAAAAATCGCCTCGCCGGATCAATGACCAGCGAGGTGACGAAGAATGTCTTGTTGCTTAAATGGCAGCAGCTAACGAAGAAATAACAGGAGCAATATCCGCATTGATACAGATCGCCTGCCGCTCGATCCCCTGCGGATACACCGCCTGCCCTTGGTTGATACAGGCGTAGATTGCGTTTAGATTCTTCGCCGTCATCTGCCAGAAGGGGTACTTGATGATGACGGGGGTATTATAGCCAACGCCCAATTCCAGAAGGAGGATTTTTTGTCCTGCGCGGGTGCGGAGAAAATTCTCATACCGCTCCGCTGCCCGATGCCAGCCCTCGTCCTCCACGAAGGTATCATTGCTGCGGAGATTCATCGTCATGGGTTTGCCGCAGTGGGGGCAGACAGGGAGCAGTTCGGTCGGGACTTTCATATCCTTCTGCCGCTTGACCATTTCACGAATCGCGGCTTCGTTATCAAAGGTCTCCTGACAGCACGGTTCGCTGCACTGGAACAGACCATAATCGCCCTGCGTGTAAAAAAGCCGTTTCTTGTCAAAGCCCGCCTTCTGAAAGCAGTGGTCTACATTGGTTGTGATAACGAAATAGTCCTTATCAGCCACCAACTTCAAAAGGTCATCGTAGACCGGTTTTGGAGCATCCATATAGCGGTTGATGTAGATGTATCGGCTCCAATACGCCCAGAGCTCTTCCTGCGTGGGGAACGGATAGAAGCCGCCGCTGTACATATCCTGAATACCGTACTTCCGGGCAAAGTCGGAGAAGTGCTGTTCAAACCGTTCGCCGGTGTAGGTGAAGCCCGCCGCCGTAGACAGACCGGAACCAGCACCGATCACCACGGCGTCGCAGTCCTGCAAAGCTGTTTGCAGCTGATCAAGCTGCTTGAAGCAGCTTTTCGTAGATGGCTTTGTCCAAATCTTTGAAAACATTGAAAATTACCTTCTTTACACCGGTTTGCTTTTCAAGAAATTCTTTGACCGTCCGGACTGCGATCTCCGCCGCCAGTTCGTTTGGAAAATGAAACTCCCCCGTGGAAATGCAGCAGAACGCCACGCTTTCCAGCTTATTTTCCGCTGCCAGCGCCAAGCAGGAGCGGTAGCAAGAGGCAAGAAGTTCCTTATCCTCCGCCGTCACTCGTCCGCTGATGATCGGACCGACAGTATGCAGCACATAGCGGCAGGACAGATTAAACGCAGGCGTGATTTTTGCCTGACCGGTGGGTTCGGGATAGCCCTGCTGTTCCATCAGTTCCGCACAGGAAAGCCGCAGTTCTACACCTGCAAAGGTGTGAATGGCGTTGTCGATGCAGCGGTGGTTGGGAATATAGCAGCCGGTCATGCCGGAATTGGCGGCATTGACGATGGCATCACACTTGAGCGTGGTAATGTCCCCCTGCCAGAGATACAGTCCCGGCTGAAGGGGTGTCAGGTCGGCAATATCCGTGATGCCCTTTGCAGTGGTTTCGCCTTGCAGATAGGCATCCTGCATTTTCAGAAAATCTGCTCCAATGCGCTGCGGGGCGCGAATATTCATCAAGCCCCGCAAAAGCTGGCGCTGACTCTCCGGCTCTGCCGGAATATCAATATCCCGATATTCCGGTCTCTCTTTCAAAAGCGACTGGATGAGAAACAGCCTTTTTTCGCTCTGGTTCATAGTCAAACCCTCTTTTCGATCACCTGCTTGGGGCAGGTTTCCGCACATTGCCCGCAGTGCAAGCAATGGTGCTGGTCAATGACCACAGGCTTCTTTGTAATGTCGATGCACTTCTGCGGACAGACCGAATAGCACAGCTTGCAGCCGATGCAGCCTTCGCCCACATAGTAACCCGGTGCTTCCTGTGCTGCTTTGCCGATGGTGAAGCTGTCCCGGACGATGTGCGCCGGGTCGCTGATGTCAAAATACTCGCCGTCCGCTTCGTACAGGCAGAACACCTCTAACGCACTGCGGGTATCGCCGGGATAGATGGACTGCATATAGGCGTTTTTCTCAAAAATCTCATCCAGCTTCTCGCTGCCGATGTTTTTGATTTTCCCGCGCAGGGAGATCGAGATTTTGTCCTTGGTGGCGGACAGAGCGATATAGCCTTGCTCCATGAGCTGGGCATAGAATGCCTTGCCCTTGGCGGTAAGAAAATATACGCCCTGCTCGTCATAGAGCATCATGTCAATCACACGGGTCTGCGGATGCCCGTCCGTTCCGATGGTGGCAATGGTGGTGGAGTGGACATTTTCCACCAGTAATTCCAAATAATCTTGTTTCGTCATAACATCAACGCCCTTTCAGGATCGGCGTGAGCCGTTTATAGGTCAGCATGGTAAAGCCGCCGATGACAAGCCCTTTCAGAATGTTGAAGGGCAAGGCATTGAACAGCACAATGTCCAGCTTTGTGTGGATGAACGGCAGGAACGCACCGAAAGAGGCGATCAGCTGATCCAGCAGCATGAAGGTTTCAAACAGGGGCAACAGTATGAAGTAGTTCGCCAGTGCTGCGGCAATGCCCATCACAAAACTGGCAGCAACACAGGCAAGCAGCGCCGTTTTCTTGGTTTTGCGGCGTTTATAAATAACCCCGGCAGCAACTACATAAGAAGCGCCCATCAGGAAGTTGGCGATCTCTCCGATGCCTCCGGTGGAGGTGGTCATAAGCTGCAAGGTATTTTTGACAAGTTCAATAAGCAGACCGGAGATCGGTCCGAAGGCAAATGCGCCGATGAGTGCCGGAAAGTCCGACAGGTCCATCCTTGCAAAGGACGGAGACAGCGGCACGGGAAACTCTACAAAGGCAAGGACATACGCCATTGCGGAAAGCAGTGCGGTCATGGTGATGGTGCGGATATTGAGGGCGGCAGCTCTTTTCGGCTGCTGCATGGTAACAGTGCGGTTCATAATGCTCCTATCTTGAGGATATGCTTGGATTTGAAACAGCCCCACAGGACGGGTTTTCCTGCGGGGCTGTTTCCTCATATCTTCTTTCATCCGGACTATACCGTCGGTTGCGGAGTTTCACCGCATCGGGCGCTTTTGCGCTTCGCAGACTTTACTGCCGGTCAGGAATTTCACCTTGCCCCGAAGATGTCGAATTGAGAGTTTCTTAGAACTCGTAGGGAGGATTGCCGGAGAAGTCGGCGATGACGCCGTGGGCATTATCCAGATAGAACACCTCAAAGATGGGGTTGGAGGCCTCGCCGTACTGGCCCTTCACGATGGGGTTCTGGATGCACATTTCCTTGGCAGCCATGTTGTTCTCGAACACAGCCTTGCCGTGCAGACGGATCCATGCGTATTCCGGGCTGGAAACGGAGATCTCCACCTCCGGGTTCTCCTGCATATCCTTGTAGACGTCCTTGGTGTTGTTGGTGCAGAACCACAGCTTGCTGTCCAGTTCGCCGGCGAACATGAAGGGGCGGCACTTTGCCTTGCCGTCACGACCGACGGTGGCAAGATACTGCACAGGGTTGGCATTCAGAAATTCTACGACTTTGTTCATGATAAGTA
>ERZ826242.2326-NODE-2326-length-16889-cov-9.762386_pt1 | contig 16889 bp, 16 predicted proteins | sample MGYA00519871_ERZ826242 | MGnify/ENA primary metagenome ERZ826242 (study PRJEB31778, sample SAMEA3449226) | human gut metagenome | biome: human gut; feature: human-associated habitat; material: faeces | place: United Kingdom | collected 2010/2012 ...
CGACTCGCAGGGATTCATGGCGAAGCCATGTACACCGCACCTACACTGCGCAGCGCGTGCAGCTCTTCGAGCCATAAACTGCCAATGTGCGGGGTCGAGGGGGAAGTCCCCTCGTCCCTTTCTCTTGGGGGGTGTAAGGGGGGATGTTCTCTTTCCTCGGAAAGAGAACATCCCCCCTTGTCGCATCCCCACACGGTGTGGGGCAATCACAACTTAGTAATATGTACCCCCGCCGTTTTCAGCATTAACTTTTTAGTGCCGACCGTATCAAACGCCACCTCAAGCAGCGCATCGCCGCCCATAGGGGTGACGGAGATGACCAGTCCGTCACCGAACGTCTTGTGGTGGATCTGGTCGCCGGAGGAAAGCTGAAGCAGCGGCGCGGAGGCGGCGGGCTTCTGCGCCGCGAGTTTTTGCGACGCCTGCGATTTTGGTCTGCGCTGCATGACGCTGTCGTAGCGCGCCGCGCCCTGACCGTAGCTACCGTAGCCGCGCGTAGAATAGGCGCTCCCATCGTCAAAGCTCGTGTCGCCAAAGCCGGACGCGCCCTGCGCCTGACGGCCGACCCAGTCGGCATTCTCCGACGGGACCTCCTCCAAAAAACGCGAGGGTTCACTGACGCTCGTGCGGCCAAACAGCATGCGCTGGCGCGTGCAGGTCATCGTCAGGCGCTCCTTTGCACGCGTCATCGCGACATAGCACAGTCTGCGCTCCTCTTCGACCTCTTCATCGTTGTAGCGCACGCGCTCGCCGGGGAAGAGGCCCTCCTCCACGCCGACGACATACACACACGGGAACTCAAGACCCTTTGCGCTGTGCATCGTCATCATCGTCACGCAGTTGTCGCTCGTCGCGCTGTCGAGGTCGGTGTAGAGTGCGATCTCGTTCAAAAAGCCCGAGAGCGTCGCATCCTCCGGATCGTTTTCGAGGAACGAAACGATGTTCGACTTGAGCTCCTGCACGTTCTCGAGCCGCCCACGGCTTTCCACGTCGCCCTTTTCCTGCAGCGTGCGTACATAGCTCGTCTGCTCGCAGACCGCGTCATAGAACTCCGCGAGCTCCATCGTGTCCGCCATCTCGCGCAGCGCGGCGATGAGCTGGGCGAAGCGCTCGAGCTTGCCCGCCGCGCTCTTGAGCACGGCGTACTCCCCTGCGTGCTGCAAAACGGCCATCATCGGCACGCCCTGCTCGCTCGCGAGATCCTGCACGCGCTCGATCGTCGTATTGCCGATGCCGCGCGGCGGATTGTTGATAATGCGGCGAAGCCTCAAGTCATCGCTCGGGTTGTTGATGACCGCGAGGTACGCGAGCATGTCCTTGACCTCCGCGCGTTCGAAGAACTTTGTCCCGCCGACGACCTGATACGGCACGCCGTTGCGCTTGAACGCGTATTCGAGCGCGTTCGACTGCGCGTTCATGCGGTACAAAATGGCATTTTCCTTCCAGTTCCGCCCGCGGTTGTAGTCCATCATAATGCTGCTGACAACAAAGTTCGCCTCGTCCTGCTCGTTGAAGACGGTCTTGATGAGCACCCTATCGCCCGCACCCGCATCGGTCCAGAGGGTCTTGCCCTTGCGGCCCGTGTTATTCTTAATGACCGCATTCGCCGCGTCGAGAATGTTCTGCGTCGAGCGGTAGTTCTGCTCCAAGCGGATCGTGCGGCAGCCCTTGTACTCCTTTTCAAAATTCAGGATGTTTGTGATGTCCGCACCGCGGAACTTGTAGATGCTCTGGTCATCGTCGCCGACGACGCAGATGTTTCCCTTCTCCCCCACGAGCTGCTTCATCAAAAGGTATTGCAGCCGGTTCGTGTCCTGATACTCGTCGATGAGCACATAGCGGAACTTGCGGCGGTAGTAGTCGCGCACCTCGCCCTCCTGCTGCAGCAGAGTGACCGCGTGGAGGATGATGTCGTCAAAGTCGAGCGCGTTCGCCTCGGCCAGACGGTGCACGTAGCGCGTATAGATCTTGGCGATTGCCTCTTTGCGCCAGTCGCCGCTGTCCTTCCAGCGGCGGGAGTAGTCCTGATGCGACTCCATCGCGTCCTTTGCGTTCGAGATGGCCGAAAGCACCTCGCGCGGCGTGAGCTTCTTCTCGTCGATGTTCAGCTCTTTCAAAATGTCCTTGATGACGCGCTTGGAGTCATCCGTGTCGTAGATCGTAAAGTCGCGCGAAAAGCCGAGGCGGTCGATATCGCGGCGCAGGATACGCACGCAGGCGGAGTGGAACGTCATCGCCCACACGCTCTCCGCGCCCTGAATGCCGAAGGCAGAGAGTCTCTCGCGCAGCTCGTTTGCCGCCTTGTTTGTGAACGTCACCGCCAGCACCGACCACGGCGCGGCGGGCTCAAGCGCGCAGAGGTGTACCATGCGGCTGCGCTCGTCGCTCGTCGGATGCTCGGGATAGCTCTCCAAAAATGCAAGGTCGTCCTCCGTCGCCCACGCCGGCACATCCGCGCTGTCGCTCCCCCGCCCGTAGGTCAAAAGATTTGCGACGCGGTTGATGAGAACCGTCGTCTTGCCGCTGCCCGCGCCCGCGAGCAGCAGCAGCGCGCCCTCGGTCGTCAGCACGCCGCGGCGCTGTTCAGGGTTGAGTTTTGCAAAATCCCGCGCAATGGCCGCTTTTCTCGCAGTGGCATAGCGGGCGTTAAAATCGCTCATATTGTTTTCACCTTTCCTGATCTTTCCACATCTTACCCTTTTTTCGTGCTCCGGTCAACTCCGTTCGACAAAAATCGACTTTTTGTTCGATTTTTTGTTGACAAGAACGTTTGTTCGATTTATAATCATACTCGAACAAAGATTCTATTTATCAGGAGGAATTTTCCATGGCTGCTTCCACATTTATTTTCGTTTTCATCGGCGTCAGCGTCGTCACCACCAAGGTGATGAACACGCTGCTCCTGCTCGACCAGCCCAAGCGCCGCAGAGCGAGATCCGCCCGCTGAGAACATGAACCTTCTCGACAAGCTCACGATCCTTTCCGACGCGGCAAAGTACGACGCCGCCTGCACCTCGAGCGGGGCCAGACGCGGCTATCAGGAGGGCAAGATCGGCTGCACGTCCACGTCCGTCGCGGGCTGCTGCCACACGTTTTCGGCCGACGGCCGCTGTGTGACGCTCTTGAAGGTGCTGCTCTCGAACGACTGCTGCTACAACTGCAAATACTGCGTCAACCGCTGCACGAACGACACACCGCGCGCGACGTTCGCGCCCGAAGAGCTTGCCGAGCTGACGATCGAATTCTACCGCCGCAATTATATCGAAGGGCTGTTCCTCTCCTCCGGCGTGCTGCGCTCGCCGGACTATACGACGGAGTTGATGATCCGCGCGCTGTCGATTTTGCGCAGCGAGTACCGCTTCAACGGCTACATCCACGCCAAGGCTATCCCCGGCACGTCGCCGGAGCTTGTCGAACAGCTCGGCTTTCTTTCAGACCGCCTGAGCGTGAACATCGAGCTGCCGAGCGAAGCAGGACTCAAGCTGCTCGCCCCCAATAAAACAAAGCAGGCCATCCTGCGCCCGATGACGCAGATCCGCGACCGCGCAAAGCAGGGCAAGCAGGAGCTTGTCAAATACAAGCACGCACCGCGTTTCGCCCCCGCGGGGCAGAGCACACAGCTCATCGTCGGCGCGACAAAGGAAAGCGACCTGCACATTCTGAATCTCACGCAGGCGCTTTACGATTCCTATCGGTTAAAGCGCGTGTTCTACTCAGCCTATGTGCCGGTAGTCGAGAACACGCTTTTGCCCGCGCTCGACACCAAGCCGCCGCTGCTGCGCGAGCACCGGCTCTATCAGGCCGACTGGCTGCTGCGGTTTTATGGCTTTCGCGCAAACGAGCTGCTCGACGACAACGCGCCGGACTTTGATCCTGCCCTTGACCCCAAGTGCTGCTGGGCGCTGCGCCATCCCGAGTTCTTCCCCGTCGAGGTGAACCGCGCGGACTATGAAGCGCTGCTGCGCGTGCCGGGCATCGGCGTTGTCAGCGCCAAGCGCATTTTAGTCGCGCGCCGCTCGGGCGCGCTGCGCGCGGAGGACCTCAAAAAGCTCGGCGTCGTGATGAAGCGTGCGCAATACTTTCTCACCTGTGGCGGGCGCTATGCCTCGCCGCTCAAGCTGTCGCAGGAGGGCATTTTGCAAAACCTGATGGCCGTGGAGCGCCGCGCGCTCCCACAGGCCGAGGCACAGCAGCTATCCCTTTTCGATCAGGTCGGCTAAGGAGGCCGCTATGGTATGGCGCGAAATCATCTATCAATACGACGGCAGCTTTGAAGGGCTCCTCTGCTGCGTGTTTGAAAGCTACACAAAAAAAGAACGCCCCACCGCGATTTTGCGCGATGGGGACGACGAGCCCTCCCTTTTTGAAATTCGCGCGGTCACGACGGACCGCGCCCACGCGCAGCGCATCTACCGCAGCCTCTACAAGCGAAGTCCGGAAGTCGGCCCCTTCCTGCGCCGCGCGTTTCTCACCTGCCTTCCCGACAAGGAGATGGCCATTTACCGCTTCATCGTCAAATTTTACCGCGAGGGCGCACCGCTGCTCTCGCGCCTGAGCGACGACACCTATCTGCCGCTGCTCAAGGCCGTGCGGCAGCTTTCGGGCGAGGTCGAGCAATTCCGCGGCTTCACCCGCTTTTCCGACTTTGACGGCGTACTCGGCGCGGAGATCGAACCGAAAAACCGTGTGCTCCCTGTCCTGCGCCGCCACTTCTGCGAGCGCTATCACAACGAGACGTTTTTCCTCTACGACCGCACGCACCGCGAGGCGCTGCTCTATAGCGGCGGTGTGTCGCGCATCGTGCCGCTCAATCACTTTGAAATGGCGCAGCCGGACGAAGTCGAGGCGGGCTATCGCCGCCTCTGGCGCCGCTTTTACGACACCGTCGCCATCGAGGCGCGCAAAAATGAAAAGCTTCGCATGACGCACATGCCCAAGCGCTACTGGGGCATGATGACGGAGTTTCAGGACGAAAGCTACTTCAAAGCCCGTCCGAAAGAGACGCCCTCAGCTTCTCCAGCGCCCGGCGCTCCAGCCGCGATACCTGCACCTGCGACACGCCCAGAAGGCGCGCCGCCTGCTCCTGCGTCAGCCCCTTGAAAAAGCGCAGCAGGATCGTCATTTTTTCGCGCTCGGGGAGCTCGTCGATGGCTTCGCGCAGCGCGATGCGCTCAATGAGCCCGTCCTCGGGCGACTCACCGCCCAGCATCCCTTCAAGCGTCAGGCCGTCGCCCGTTTCGCGCTGCAAGCTGTCCGGCGCAGCGACCGCCAGCTCACACTGCGCGATCTCCTCGGCATTGAATCCCGTCTCCTCCGAAAGCTCGGAGAGCGCCGGTTCGCGCCCGAGTGTATTTTTGAGCTTTTCGCGCGCGGCGAAGATCGTCGCCGCCTGCTCACGCATGCTGCGGCTCACCTTGATTGCGCCGTCATCGCGCAGAAAGCGTCGAATTTCGCCCGCGATCTTCGGCACAGCGTAGGTTGAAAACTGCGTGCCAAATGCAAAGTCAAATCCCTTTATTGCTTTGATGAATCCAAGGCATCCGAGCTGATAGAGGTCGTCCGGCTCCACGCCGCGGCCGTAATAGCGCCGCACGATGCTCCAGATGAGGCCGCTGTTCTCGCGCAGCATTTGCTCGCAGGCCTGCTCGTCGCCCTGCGCCGCGGCCTCGAGCAATTCCGGCGCGGCGTTCATCGGCGCGCCGTGCGCAGCGCGATCCTGCGCTTCATCGTCACGACCGTGCCCTTGCCGTTTTTCGAGCGCACAGCGAGCGAATCCATAAAGCTCTCCATGATCGTAAAGCCCATGCCGCTGCGCTCTTCACCGCCAGTCGTGTAGAGCGGCTCTCGCGCTTTTTCGACGTCCGCAATGCCGCACCCCCAGTCGCGCACGGTGATCTCAAGGAGATTTCCGTCGAAGATGCATGCGCGCAGCGCGATCTTGCCGATCTCCTGCGGATAGGCATGGACGATGGCGTTCGTCACCGCCTCGCTCACGGCGGTCTTGATGTCACCGAGCTCGTCGAGCGTCGGGTCGAGCTGCGCGGCAAACGCCGCGACCGCGGCGCGCGCCAGCCCTTCGTTGACGCTGCGGCTCGGAAATTCAATGGCTATGTAGTTATTCGGTTTTACTTTCATCGCTCTTTTCCCCCTCCTCAAGCGGTACGATACGGAAAATTCCCGCGGCGGTAAACACTTTTTTCGCCTGCGGCGGAACGCTTTTGATCGCAGCGCTGCCGCCCATGGCGCGCATACGCTTGAGCGCGCGCATCACGACGGCGATACCTGACGAGTCCATAAAGCTCACGCCCGAAAAATCCAGCGTCAGCTTGCTCGGCAGCGCCGCGTCCAGCTCCCATTCAAGCTTCCGCATCGCCTCCTTCGCCGCGTGATGGTCGAGCTCCCCGCGCAGCGTGAGCGTCAGTTCACGCCCTTCGCCCGATGAAATGACCTCCATTGCTCTCCCTCCGTTTCTTTCAAGCGTTTTCCCTTTCGTTTCTCAAAGTATAGCCTGTCCACCTGCCGTTTTTTTGTCGAAGACCGCCGGTCTTTTGATTTTTCTTTGCCGCGCCGCCTTGACATCTGCGCTTCCGCCCTGTAAAATGACGAAAACGATCAAAGGAGGCCCTCCCATGCGAAGAAGCGACCGCGAGATCACCGATCTGAGTGAAATTCTCTCCATTATCAACGATTGTAAAGTGATCCATCTTGCCATGGTAGACGATGGAGAGCCGTATCTTCTGCCGCTGAATTTCGGCTATGCCTGTGAAGGCGGTGCGTTCTCGTTCTTCTGCCACAGCGCCCGCGAAGGCCGTAAGCTCGACATTCTGCGCAAAAATCCGACCGTCGCCTTTGAAATGGACTGCCGCGGTGCGCTCGACGAGCACGATGTCGCCTGCCAGTGCGGATACTACTTCGCCTCCGTCACCGGCATCGGCCATGTCGAATTTTTGGACGGTGAAGAAAAGCTCGCCGCGCTGACCTCCCTCATGCGCCACATGGTGGGCCGTGAAGATCAATTCACCGAGCAGCAAGCCCGCACAGTCGAGGTCTTTGCCGTTCGCGCCGACAAGCTCAGCGCCAAGGCAAAGGTTCCTCACGGCGCGCAGTAGTCATGGATAGCAAACAAGTTTTCAAACCCAAAAGGACGTGTTGTACATGAAACGCTCTGAGCCCGTCGAACTGATGAATATGTGCGTGCTCCGCCGCGGCAGCAAGGTTTTGGTGCAGGACCGCACAGATCCCAACTGGTCAGGCGTTGCTTTTCCGGGCGGTCATGTTGAAAAGGGTGAATCCTTTACAGATGCCGTCATTCGTGAGGTTCAGGAGGAGACAGGTCTGACAATCTCCTCTCCGCGCCTGTGCGGGATCAAGGACTGGTGCGAAGACGGCGTGCGTCATGTCGTGCTGCTCTATCGCGCAGAGCAATTCACCGGAACGCTGCGCTCCTCCGACGAGGGCGAGGTCTGGTGGGCGGAGCTCGCCGGTCTCCCCTCGCTCGATTTTGCATCTTCCGACATGCTCGACCTTCTCCGCGTGTTTGAAGAAGATGATCTCAGCGAGCTGTTCTACCGCCAAGACGGTGAAGATTGGACTTACGAATTGAAATAATCTCAAAAAATGAAAAGCACCGCTGTGCAGATACCCTCTGCACAGCGGTGCTTTCTTTACTTTTACAGCGCGCGTTCCATCGGCAGATACGCCGAATCGCCGTGCGGGAATTCCTCGCCCGTCAGCGCAAAGCCGTTCTTCTCCCAGAACGCCTTGCTCTGCGGATTGCCCCGGTCGACGGCAAGGCGCACTTTTTTGCAGCTCGCCTTGCGCAGTTCGTCCAGCAATTCGCCGATCAGCGCCGAGCCGATGCCGCGCCCCTGCGTGGCTTTCTTTGTCATAAAAAAGCCGAGATAAGCTGTCCCCTCCTGCGGGTAATCCAAAATGAGATCCAACACGGCAACAAGTGTTTTTCCGTCGAAAAAGCCGAGGTAGTGCTTATCCGCCGCGCATTTCCCCGGCGGCAGCGCCGTCATGTCCTCCAAAACGCTCTCCCTCGTCGCAAGCGGCGGATGGTAGCGGTAGAACTGCTCGTTTTCCGCGCAGAGCGCTAAAATCTTGTCTACATCCCCCGCCGTCAGCGGCCGGACGGCGTATTTTTGTGAAAAATCCAGCTTCATTTCTCCGCCTTGCTGGCCGCGAGCACTTCCCAGTAGTCCTTGTAGTTTGCCTGCAAAAGCTCCGGCGTGTTCAGGCCGTAGGGGCACTTCGACATGCAGTGGCCGCAGTGGCGGCAGTTTTCGATCTGGTGCATCTTCTGCTGCCATTCCTCGGTGAGCCACGCCGCTGCAGGGGCGCGGCGCAGCATGAGCGACATGCGCGCACACTGGTTGATCTCGATGCCCGCGGGGCACGGCATGCAGTAGCCGCAGCCGCGGCAGAATTCGCCGCATAGCTCCTTGCGGTCACGCTCGATAGTCGCTTTGCGCTCATCCGTCAGCTCAACGCCCTCGCGGATACACTGCAAAAACTGATCAAGCTCGCTCTCGCGCTGCACGCCCCAGATGGGCACGACGCCATCCTGCTGCGCCATCCACGCCGCCGCCGTGAAGCCGTCGCGGATCAGGCCGCCCGCCATGCCCTTCATGGCGATAAAGCCCATATTTTTTTCGCGGCACTTTCTGACGAGCTCCATCTCCTGCTCGCCCGCGAGGTAGCTGAACGGAAACTGCAAGGTCTCGTAGAGGCCCGAGTCGATGGCCTCGTGCGCCACGGCGAGGCGGTGGTTCGTGATCGAAATGTGGCGAATTTTGCCCTGCTTTTTCGCCTCGAGCGCCGCGTCGTACAGGCCGTCTTCTCCACCCGGCTTCGGACAGAAGGCAGGGTTGTGGAACTGATAGATGTCGATGTAGTCGGTCTTCAGCGTGCGAAGGCTGGTCTCCAGGTCCTTCCAGAATCCCTCCGCCGTCTGCGCGCCGGTCTTCGTCGCCAGCACGATCTTGTCGCGCATCGACGAGAACGCCGCGCCGACCTTCTGCTCGCTGTCGGAATACGCGCGCGCCGTGTCAAAAAAGTTGATGCCACCGTCATACGCCTTGTGCAGCAGCTTCACCGCGTCCTGCTCACTGATGCGCTGGATCGGCAGGCAGCCAAATCCGTTTTTCTCGATGACAAGATTCGTCTTGCCAAGCGTGATCTTGTTCATGGAAATTCTCCCTCCTATCTTGGATACCACAAGCATAGCAAAATCGCTCTTTTTTTGCAATATCCTGTTTCCCGCTTGACAACGCGCCGCACTCCCGCTATTATGTAGGCAATCTACTATGTAGACAATCTACTTATCAGGAGGCGTATGTATGACGGTCGACAAAAGTCTGCTCGCGGGCAGTACGACGATGCTCGTGCTCAAGCTGCTCGACGGGCAGGACATGTACGGATATCAGATGATCGAAGAGCTCGCCCGCCGCTCCGAGCGCGCGTTCGCGCTCAAGACCGGCACGCTCTATCCCCTGCTGCATTCGCTCGAAGAAAAGGAGCTGATCATTTCCTACGAAAAGGACGAGTATGCAGCGCGTCCGCGCCGCTACTACCATTTAGCGCGCAAGGGCCGCGCGCTGCTGCGCGAAAAGGAAGAGGAATGGACGGAATTTACCGCCGCGGTCGACCGCGTGCTGAGAGGAGGCGGCTGTCTTGGTTCTGCCTGAGACTTTCACACACTTTGCCCGCACCGCGGCTGAGCAACTGCGATGGAAAGCGGCGCGTCCTCTCGTTGAAGACGAACTTCTGACCCACCTCTGTGACCAGCGTGACGCACTGATGGCAGGCGGCATGGACGAGGCCGCAGCCGCCGCGGAATCGCTGCGTTTGACAGGCGATCCCTATGAGATCGGCACGGCACTCGACCGTGTTCACCGTCCGAAAACACCAAAGCTTCTTTTTGCGCTCGCGGCACTCATCGCGCTTGCAGGGCTTGCGTTCACCGCGCTTGTAAGCTTTCGTGACTACGAATTGTCCTATTTTGCTGTGCATCAGAGCGTGGCGCTGCTGCTCGGCACGGCGGCGATGCTCGCAGCCTATTTTCTCGATTTTACGCTGCTCGGGCACTTTGCCCTGCCGCTCGCGCTCATGTTCCATGCCGCATTGATCCTGCTCGGTCTCCTGCCCGTCGGTGGGTTCTGGCTCTTCCGCTACACCTATGTTTCGACACATATCCTCCTGCGCGGTCTGCCGCCGCTGCTCCCGCTGATGTTCGCTGTGCTGCTCTATGCGCTGCGCGGGCGGCGCGGCTGGGGCGTCTTCGCCGCCTTCGTCTGCCTCGCGGTGCAGTGCATGTTCTGCCTACGCGTCCCGTGCCTGCTCGATCTGGGCTTTCTGTTTCTCTGTGACAGCGCGCTGCTGATCTTCTGCGCCCGCAATGGCTGGTTCGGCCTTGGCAAAAAGTTGGAGACGCTGCTCACCACCCTGCCGCTCGCCGCCGACATCGTGTGGGTCCTTGTTCTCGGTGCAAACTGGTTCGCGCGTCAGCTCGCCATTGTGCTTGATCCTCACTCCTACATTGACGGACACGGCTATCAAACCGTTGTACTGCGCGAACTGCTGCAAAATGCCAAATTCGTCGGTCCGGGCGGCGTGGGGCCGTACAGCGCACAGCACCTTGCCCGCTGGGATGGCTTCGGCATGGTCGACTTACAGGCGCACGCGCTAACACTGCTCGTCCACCGCTGTGGCTGGCTGGCGCTCATCGCACTCGTCACGCTGCTGACGGCGCTGCTTGTTCTCGCCTTCCGCCGCTGCCGCAGACAGAAGAGTATGCTCGCCCGCCTCGTTTCCTACGCAGTTCTTCTCTCGTTCAGCGCGCAGACGCTCGCCTACCTTCTCTCTGACCTCACGCTGCTGCCGTTTTCCGCCGCAGCCTTCCCGCTGTTCACCTTTGGTCTCAGAACGCTGCTGGTCAACATGACGCAGCTCGGGTTTCTACTCTCCACGCTGCGCGTCGGCAGCGTCGTACGCGATAAGGATATTGTTGCCGGGCCGGTGCGGCCCAAGCGGCGCTTACGCGTGAGCTTTACATGGGAAAGCGCTTAAAGTCCGCGCCGTTCGCGGAGAAATAGCAGCGCCGCCTGCGCTGCACCACATTCCCTGCGTACCCGCAGGGGAGCGAATAAGGGGGATATTCTCTTTCCTCGGAAAGAGAATATCCCCCTTTGACCCCCAAGAGAAAGGGTCTGATTGGCAGTCTCGGGCTTGAATGACTTTTATGCCTCCGGAATAGAAATGCCTGCGCGCGGCATTGCCGCGGTTGGTGTTGCTATACGATTTGACTCACTTCTATTATCCGCTACCGCTCTCGAATCTAATCGCAGGTTCAGTGTAATCGCCTACTACCGATAGTGCGTATATTGCGGCGAGCGCAGCAAAGTCGCCCCGGCAGGCAGAAGCAAATTTGCACAAATCCATAGTAGACGGAGATTGCGTAAGACTAACGAATCGCAGGCAAAGCGACAGCGAAGATAGAAGAAAGTCAAATCGTATAGCAACAAAAAATAGCAGGCACCCGATTCGGCAAGCGCCGCAACTCTTCAAGCTGCTCGCTTGCAATGTCAAAACCTTTCTCTTGGGGGATCAAAAGGGGGAGGTTCTCTTTTGTGAAAGAGAACCTCCCCCTTTATCCGTCCCCTGCGCGGCGCAGGGAACCGAATCCGTTTCCTAAAGGAAAGTAATTATTTCTTCATCGCCGCCGCGGAAGCATCCAGCTTTTCAATAAGCGCCTTGAGCTTCTCCGCATCAGCGCGGGCGCCGTTGACGACCGCCTCCGGCGCTTTGGCGAGGAAGCCCTCGTTTTTCAGCTTGTTCTCGATGCCGGCGAGCTGCTTTTCGGCGTTTGCCTTCTCCTTGGCAATGCGTGCGAGCTCCTTTTCAAAGTCGACGAGTTCGGCGAGCGGCATGAAGATACGCGCGGCGTGGGTGTCGACCTCGACCTTGCCGTCGGCGTCGATGGCGGCATCGGCGGGCACGATCGTCACATCGCTGGCAGAGGCCAGACGCGTGAAGAACGGGATACCGGCGCTGAATGTATCGGCGTGCGCGGTGGCGACGGTATAGTGCACCTTCTTCGACGGCGCGACGTTCATCTCGTTGCGGCGGGCACGGATGGCGGTGATGGCCTCGATGACGGTCTGCATCGCCTCCTCCTCGGCGGGGAAGCTGAACTTTTCGTTGTACTCCGGCCACTTGGAGAGCATCAGGAACTCGCCCTCGTGCGGAAGCGCCTGCCAGATCTCCTCCGTGATGAACGGCATGAACGGGTGCAGGAGCTTGAGCGTCTCGATGAGGACATAGCAGAGGACGTTCTGTGCGTTCTCGCGCGTGGTCTGATCGTCGCTGTTCAGGCGGTTCTTCGTCAGCTCGATGAACCAGTCGCAGTAGTTGTCCCAGATGAAGTCATAAATTTTTGCGGACGCGACGCCGAGCTCGAAGGCGTCCATGTTGTCCGTGACCTCGCGGATGAGCGTATTGAGCTTCGAGAGAATCCACTTGTCCTCAAGCTCGAGCTTTTCGGGCAGCTCCACGTGGTCGATCGTCAGGTTCATCATCACGAAGCGGCTCGCGTTCCAGATCTTGTTGCAGAAGTTGCGCATCGCCTCGCACTTTTCGACGTAGAAGCGCATGTCGTTGCCCGGGGAGTTGCCGGTGATGAGGTTGAAGCGCAGCGCGTCCGCGCCGTACTTCTCGGCCATCTCCAGCGGGTCGATGCCGTTGCCGAGCGACTTGGACATCTTGCGGCCCTTGTCGTCGCGAACGAGGCCGTGGATGAAGACGGTCTTGAACGGCTCCTTCTTCATCTGCTCCATGCCGGAGAAGATCATGCGCGCGACCCAGAAGAAGATGATATCGTAGCCCGTGACCATGACGGACGTGGGATACCAGTAGTTGAGGTCGGCTGCGTTCGTGTCGGGCCAGCCCATCGTGGAGAACGGCCAGAGCGCGGAAGAGAACCAGGTATCAAGCACGTCCTCCTCGCGCGTCAGGTGCTTGCAGCCGCACTTTTCGCACTCGGTGGGGTCTTCGCGCTTGACGTTGATGTGGCCGCACTCGTCGCAGTACCACGCAGGGATCTGGTGACCCCACCACAGCTGGCGGGAAATGCACCAGTCATGCACGTTTTCCATCCAGTTGATATAGGTCTTGGTGAAGCGCTCAGGCACGAACTTGATCGTGCCGTCGTTCACGACGCGGATGGCCTCCTTGGCAAGCGGCTCCATCTTGACGAACCACTGCGCGGAGATGAGGGGCTCGACGTCGTTGTGGCAACGATAGCACGTGCCGACGTTGTGGGAGTAGGGCTCGGTCTTGATGAGGTAGCCCTGCTCTTCTAAGTCCTTGACGATGGCCTTGCGGCACTCATAGCGGTCCATGCCGTTGTACTTGCCGCCGTTTTCGTTGATCGTGCCATCGTCGGCGATGACGCGGATGACCTCGAGGTTGTGGCGAAGGCCGACCTCAAAGTCGTTGGGGTCGTGTGCAGGGGTCATCTTAACAGCGCCCGTGCCGAAGCCGATCTCGCAGTATTCGTCGCCCACGATGGGAATTTCGCGGTTCATAATGGGCAGGATGCAGGTCTTGCCGATCAGGTGCTTGAACTTCTCGTCCTCAGGGTTGACCGCAACGCCCGTATCGCCCATCATCGTCTCAGGACGGGTGGTGGCGACGACGATATCGCCGCTGCCATCGGAGAGCGGGTAGCGGATATACCAGAGGTGGCCCGGCTTGTCGACATACTCGACCTCCGCGTCGGAGAGCGCCGTCAGGCAGTGCGGGCACCAGTTGATGATGCGGCTGCCCTTGTAGATGAGGCCCTTATCGTAGAGCTCGCAGAACGTCTCGCGCACGGCCTTGGAGCAGCCCTCGTCCATCGTGAAGCGGGAGCGGGACCAATCGCAGCTCGCGCCCATCTTCTTCTGCTGCTCGACGATGCGGTTGCCGTACTTTTCCTTCCACTGCCACACGCGCTGTAAAAACTTCTCGCGGCCGAGGTCGTAGCGCGTCAGGCCCTCCTTGGTGCGCAGTTCCTCTTCGACCTTGATCTGCGTGGCGATGCCCGCGTGGTCAGTGCCGGGGAGCCACAGGGCGGAGTAGCCCTGCATGCGCTTAAAGCGCGTCAGGATGTCCTGCAGCGTCGAGTCCATTGCATGGCCCATGTGCAGCTGGCCGGTGACGTTCGGCGGCGGCATGACGATGGAAAACGGCTTTTTGTCCGGGTCGGGCTCGGCCTTGAAGCAGTCGTGGTCCATCCACATCTGATAGATGCGGCCCTCGACCTGCTGGGGCTCATAGATCTTGGGTAATTCTTTCATTGGTTTTCTCCTATCTTTTGAACAATATTGCTCTTATTTGATATCTTCGACGAGCTTTCCCGTCTTTTCGGCAATAAACGCGCGGAAGTCCTCGACGCTCCCGCCGCGGATGTTCCTCTTGTCATACGCCTGCGTATGACAAGAGGACAGAGCGAAGACGAAGTAGCGCTCCGTCTCGGCGACAGCCACGATCTGGGCATAGGAAAACCGGCTTTCCGTCACACCCGTTGCCGAAACGTAGCCGTCCTCTTCAAACGTGGCGGCGGCGTGCTCCGTGCCCGGCAGCAGGCGCTTTCTCGCAAACCAGGCGTTCAGCTTGTCCTCGAAAAGGCTCACCAGAATGACCACCAGCATCGCAAGCAGCGTCACGACGCCGCTCGCGCCGAGCGGCTCGCCACCTGCGGTCGTGGCAAGAATTGTCAAAAGGCCGAGGATCAGCACGACTGCCGCAAAAATGTGCACGCGGCGGCTGCGCTTTTTGCGCACGGTCCGGCGCAGGCCCTTAGCCATGGCCGTCAGCGTTTCCATATTGTAGTCGGTCTCAAACTGTATGCCCATATTCGCTTCCTTTCATTAAAAAACGCCCTGAGCAGCTTTGACTGCTCAGGGCGATCAATGACCGTGGTACCACCTGGATTCCCGCATTGTGCGGACACTCATGCCTCTGTAACGGGAGTTCCCGTCCGGCTTACTCTCTTTTCAGCGCGGCAGCTCCAAGGCGACTTCCCCACATCCTGCACAAGGGCTTACACCGGCCGCCCTCTCTCTTCGCTTTCGGATGCGGATACTGCTCCTCTTCTTCGCATTTGTCACGCTGAATCATACCGTTTTTTGCGCCGCTTGTCAACTCATTTTGAGGATTTCCTTCTTCAGCCGCACGATGATCCGCTTCTCAAGCCGCGAGATATAGCTCTGCGAAATGCCCATCAGGTCGGCGACCTCCTTCTGCGTCTTTTCCTCCCGTCCGCCAAGACCGAAGCGCAGCGTGATGATTTGCTTTTCCCGCGCAGTGAGCTTGTCGACCGCGTCCATCAAAAGCTGGCGGTCGACATCGTCCTCAATGGGCTTCAAGACAAGGTCCTCGTCGGTGCCGAGAATGTCGGAGAGCAGCAGCTCGTTTCCGTCCCAGTCGGTGTTGAGCGGCTCGTCAAAGCTGACCTCGGACTTCTGCGGCGCGGTCTTGCGCAGGTGCATGAGTATCTCATTTTCAATGCAGCGCGAGGCGTAGGTCGCGAGTTTGATGTTCTTGTCGCTGCGGTACGTGTTCACTGCCTTGATGAGCCCGATCGTACCGATGGAGATGAGGTCTTCGATGTTGATGCCGGTATTTTCAAACCGGCGCGCGATGTAGGCGACAAGCCGCAGGTTGTGCTCAATGAGCGTGCCGCGCACGCTCTCGTCACCTCCGTCCATGCGCGCGATGAGCTCAACTTCCTTCTCCCGCTCGAGCGGCGGCGGGAGCGTATCGCTGCCGCCGATGTAGAAGATTCCCCGCCGCGCAATGAGCCCCAAGTCGATGAGATAAAAGCGCAGCTTACGCCGCAGCGTTTTGAGCAAGCTTTCCATGCTTCTCCCCCTTTTCGCATCCTTCGCACCACAGTCCCGCATATGCACCGCCGTCGCCGAGCGGGTGCTCCGCCAGGGCAACGGCACGCGAGCCGAGTTTGATTCCATCAACCGTTATTCCTTCACAGCGCAGCAGCGGCAGCGTTCCGTCCGCATTGTCCACGCTGCAATACGCAATATGCGGCAGCGTCGCGGTCTCTTCTTCGCTGATGAGGTCTCCCAGTGCGTGACGGTCGATGACCGGCACGCCGAGGCCCGTCACAGGGTCACAGAGCGTGTTGCCCGTGTCGCGCAGCAGCCGCACGCGGGCCGTTTTTCCTCGATAGGCGATGACCACATCCGCCGTCTCGCTCCCTGTCCGCGCCGCGCCGTAGCGGAACACGACGGAAAGCAGCAAATACGACGTCCCCGCCGCGATCAGGAAGACGCCCCACGGCAGGTCTGCCGCCACAACGCCGCGCGCAAGGCGCGCCATCGACCCCAGACTCTGCCCTAAGAGCATCACCACGCCAGCGAGGCCGCACGAGGCAAGGAAAAACAGCAGCGTCAGCTTGACCGCCCGCCCACTGCCGCGATACGCCGCCGCGCCCATCAAAGCGAGCCCAAGCAGCAACAAAACGACGCTTTTCGGCAAAAAGAGCTGCACTGCCGCATAAATACCGCCGACCGCCGCGCCGAGCAAAAGTCTTCTCCGCGCGACTGTCCGCCCTGCGACTCTCGCCGCGCCGAACAACAACAGATAGTCGACGAGAACGTTAAACGCGAAGACGCTTTCTATGTAGATGACCATGGCACACCTCCCCCTGATGGGTTCTCATTATAGCTGTGACCCACCTGAGAAAAGGGCGAAAAAGCGCCGCTACGCTATCTTTTGTCCCAAAGGGCAGAATTGCAGCGCATGGCGCTGCATCGTTTCCCTGCGCCGCGCAGGGGACGCGGTTAAGGGGGATATTCTCTTTCCTCGGAAAGAGAATATCCCCC
>ERZ826242.2350-NODE-2350-length-16780-cov-5.173991_pt1 | contig 16780 bp, 18 predicted proteins | sample MGYA00519871_ERZ826242 | MGnify/ENA primary metagenome ERZ826242 (study PRJEB31778, sample SAMEA3449226) | human gut metagenome | biome: human gut; feature: human-associated habitat; material: faeces | place: United Kingdom | collected 2010/2012 ...
AGAACTCAACCCGAATCTTTTTCGAGTCGACCTCACCCTTGGAAAGCAAGACAACAGTCTCAATTCCTGTGGTAAATGGGAACTGATCCACAGCCACTGCCTTTTCCACGTAATATCCTTCTTCAAGGAAAACCTCCAGATCTCTCACAAGGCTGGTGGGTTTGCAGGAAATATAAACAATCCTGTCAATCCCATAGCTGATGATCTTCGTAAGTGCCTTCGGGTGAATACCGTCACGTGGGGGATCCAGCACGATCATATCCGGCTTTTCTTTGATCTGATCCAGTACCTTCAGCACATCGCCTGCAATAAATTCGCAGTTGGTCAGACCGTTTCTCTTCGCATTTTCCCTTGCTGCCTCTACCGCCTCTTCCACGATCTCCACGCCGATCACCTTCTTCGCTACCGGAGACAGGAGCTGGGCGATTGTTCCCGTACCGCTGTAAAGATCATATACAACCTTATCTGCTTTTCCCTCTCCGTCTGTCAGGTCTCCCACGTAGTCCCTTACTGTCTGGTACAGCACCTCGGCACTCAGGGAATTGGTCTGAAAAAAGGAAAATACAGAAATCTTGAACCTGAGTCCCAGAAGCTCCTCCTCAAAAAAATCCCGTCCATACAGGATCTCTGTTCTGTCACTCTGTACCACATCTGCCACCGCATCATTTGTGATATGGAGAATTCCTGCCAGACTGCCATCCAGGGAAAGTGCAAGCAGTCCCTTCTTATATGCTGTCAGATCCACTTCCTCCTGGGAGGTTGTCACAAGGGCAGCCAGGATCTCTCCGGTACGCTTTGCCTTTCTCACAAGAAGATGACGCAGATATCCGGTATGTCTTAATCTGTGGAAAAAGCTGATATTCCGCTCTGCAAAATAATCTCTCGTAAAGGAAAGGATCTTCCTGTAATCTTCATCTACGATCTGACAGTGATCTACAGTCACAATATCATAAAAGCTGCCTCTCTTATGCATGCCAAGTGCCAGGGGACCGTCTTTTACTTCATCTCCGAAGGAAAATTCCATCTTATTCCGGTAGCCATAGCATTCCGGACTCTTCTTGATCCCTTCAAAGATCCATGGTCTCTCCTGTCTGGCAAGAGCACCTGTAAGAAGCTTTCGGATCTGTCCTTCCTTGATCTTCACCTCTTCTTCATAGGGCAGTGACATATACGTACAGCCACCACAGGTTCCAAAGTGAGGACATATCCGGCTCGTTTCAAGAGGTGAATTTTCTTCTACAGAAAGCAGTCTGCCCTCAGCCTTTCCCTTTCTGTTTTTCTGGATCACTGCCTTTATCTTCTGTCCCGGCAGGGCATTCTTTACCGTGCAGCTTCCCTCTTCAGTCACCACGATACCCTTATTGGGAAAATCAATTCTTTCTACTGTTCCTTCTATGATCTGTCCTTTTTTCAAATCTATTCCTCCACAGCAAAATAGGACATGCAAAAGCTGCACATCCTATTCATGATCTCATTTATGCATATCCTTCTGCCAGAGAAAGCACCTCACCTGAATATACCTGGAAGGTATTCTCTGCAAAACAATCCTTTTTTTGCAGACTTCCCGGATTATTCAGCGAAATCTTCCTCAGATGCTGCATTTTCAGATACCTGTTTAGCAGGCTTCTTCTCTGCATCCCCATCATCCTCTTCAAAGAAATCATCTTCAAAATCATCATCGAAATCATCATCATAATCTTCCAGATAATCCGGTGTGAAGTAACGGTATACAAGGAATGCAATTCCTGCTACAGCAGCAACAATACCGATAATGGCAAATACCCATACCAGTGTATTATTTTTCTTCTGCTCCTCTTCCTTCTTATTAAAAAATTCTTTCAGCTCCCTGAGATCGTGAGCTTTCATAAGATCCATCATTTCTTCCACTCTGTTCATAAAAGATACCTCTCTTTCCTATACGGGCAAAAAATCATATCCCATTCCAATTCATGCCATTAGTATAGCATTTTGTGAACATTTTTACTACCTGAATTTATAATTTTTTGAGTTTTGCAAATCCTGCATACATAATCTTCTGTCCGGCTTCATCAAAATCTACTGTTACCTTGTAATCTCTCGGTCCCGGCTCCATAGCAAGCACAGTTCCTTCTCCGTATTTGATATGGGAAACCCTGTCCCCTGCATCATAATCCGGTTTTCCTGCAGCATTTCCTCCCTTGGTGATTCCAAGTGATCCAAAAGAGCTTATTCCCATTTTGGTTCCGGCACTTGCGATATAAGGTTTATTTTCTGCAGCGGTTCTCTTTTTAGTCAGCACCGCTGCCGGCTTTGTCCTCGAAGGCTGCAGCAGATCATCATCCCGGTAGGCCGGCTTTGGCATCCGGTTATCCAGAAGCTCCGGCGGAATCTCCTTCACAAAGCGGCTCACTGCGTTATACTGCGTCTCGCCCCGTATCATTCTCATTTTAGCACAGCAGATTGTCAGCTCCTTCTTTGCCCTTGTTATTCCCACATAGGCAAGCCGCCTTTCCTCTTCAATCTCAGCATCTCCATCTGCTACGATGCTCATATAGCTCGGAAAAAGACCATCCTCCATGCCTGTCAGGTAAACCTGGGAGAATTCCAGCCCCTTGGCACTGTGAAGTGTCATCAGAAGGACTCTGTCATCATCCTCATCCACACCATCAATATCCGCCACCAGCGCCACTTCCTCCAGAAACTCACTCAGAGAAGGCTCATCATGGGTTTCTTCATAGGATGCCACCTTGCTGACCAGCTCATCGATATTTTCAATCCTCGTCTGTGCCTCTTCCTCACTGTCTGCCTCCAGATCCCTGACATATCCTGTCGTTTCAATAATATCCTTGATCAGATCCGTCAGAGTATACACCTGGAGCTTACTGCGGAACACCTTTATCATATCCACGAAGGGCTTAAGCTTTGCACCGCTTCTTCCTATGGTGCTGATCTCATCCGCCTGCTTCAGTGCATCATAAAAGCTGATCCCTTTTTCATCTGCATAATCCTGTACTTTGGCAATCGTCGCAGCACCGATCCCTCTCTTTGGGATATTGATGATACGCTTTACGGAAAGATCATCCCGTCCATTATCAATCGTCTTCAGATATGCCAGAAGATCCTTGATCTCTTTTCTGGAATAGAAGTTCACACCGCCTACCACATCATAGGGAATACCTTCTACGATAAACCTCTCTTCCAGAAGACGGGCCTGCGCATTGGTACGGTAAAGCACTGCGCAGTCCTTATACTGATAGCTGCCATTCCGCTTCTTCCTTGCCACATCATCTGCAACAAATTCAGCCTCTTCATAGGCATTGTCAAACTGCCGGAAATGGATCCTCTCTCCAGCTCCCTGATCTGTCCAGAGAGCTTTCTCCTTTCTGCCTATATTATTCCGGATCACGGCATTTGCTGCATCCAGCACATTCTGGGTAGAGCGGTAATTCTGCTCAAGCCGGATCACTGCTGCTTCCGGATAGTATTTTTCAAAATCCAGTATATTGCGGATATTGGCTCCCCGGAATTTGTAGATAGACTGATCATCATCACCAACCACACACAGATTATGTCTGTCTCCGGCAAGCAGCCGGATCAGCTCAAACTGAGCACTGTTAGTATCCTGATACTCATCCACCATAATATACCGGAACCGGTTCTGATAGCTCTGCAGCACATCCGGACAGTCCTTAAAAAGCTCTACCGTCTTCATGATCAGATCATCAAAATCCACTGCATTGTTCTTTTTCAGTGTCTGCTGGTACTCCTGGTACAAGGCGGCAATCTTCTGCTTATGATAATCTCCTGCCGCACTCAAGCTGTATTCATTCGGGGAGATCAGTTCATCCTTTGCAGAGGAGATCGCTGATAACACCGTTCTCTCCTTTAATACCTTAGTATCCACATTCAGCCGTTTACATATATCCTTGATCACCGATTTCTGGTCATCTGCATCGTAAATGACGAAATTTGTATCATAGCCGATCCTGTCAATATACCTCCTGAGGATCCTGACACAGGTAGAGTGAAAGGTGGTGATCCATGCACTGTCTGCAAAGCCAACCAGGCTCTCCACTCTTTCCTTCATCTCTCCGGCAGCCTTATTGGTAAAGGTGATCGCCATGATCTGATAGGGATTAATACCCATTTCTTCTATTAAATAAGCGATCCTGTGTGTCAGCACACGGGTCTTTCCACTCCCGGCACCTGCCAGCAGAAGAACTGGTCCCTCTGTCGTAAATACCCCCTGCTTCTGCTGTTCATTTAATGTATCATAAATACTCATTCCAAAAACTCCTGCTTAAACTTCTGTAACCCGATGGAATGTCCACGCATATAAATTCAATTCCACAACCGGTGTCCCGCAATAAGCGCACACCTTTTCTCCAAGCCCTGATATGGGCGCTCCACAGTTCGGGCAGTTGATGCCAAGAGACAGATCCCTTTCATCCTGCACCTTCTCCCTGTCCTGTATATACACAAGCTCTGTGTTGTACCTTGTCTGCTTTTCCCTGTCCCGGCTGCCCCTTACAAGCTCACCGGTTTCTGCAGTCACATAATACCGGTATTGCAGGGACGTCTGAAACATGACAGTACATCTTCCTTCTCTTTTCTTGTAATCTGTGATCTCTGTACGATGGATCCTGACCTTCTCAAAATGTTCTCTTTCCCCGCTATTCTTCTGCTGGACGATCTTCATTTCAAGCTGATCCCTCAGTTCCTGGCTTCCTTCCTTCAAAAGTCCCTGATCTGCTGCAGAAACCGCCATCAGATAAGAGGTCAGGACATTTTCAGCCCTGACCCTCATATCATCATATTGAAACTGTGGAAAATCTTTCTTAATTTTCGGAAGATAAAGACCTGTCATTGCCGACACCGATTTCGGGGTTTCCTGATACTCCTCCTCGACTCTGTCAAATCCTTCCTTCAGGGAATCTGTTCCAAATACCTGTCTGGAAAAGTCCCGGATCCCTCTTTTCAGACGGCTGATCCCGTATGCTGCTGCACCGATCACACAGAGCAGCAATATCAGAACCACTGCTGCCATTATCAGCGTCATATTCATAGCTGTCTTTTCCTTCCCATATCTTTTATGAATTAGCAAGCAGCCAGATAAGTACGCAGATAGCAATAATACCTGCCACAGTGATAATCACCTTTGGTATAGAAATCGGAGTCTTGCCGGATACCTTGCCAGTCTGTCCATTGACCATAAACTGGTATACCTTATCCTTGTACTTGTAGCTGGAGATCCATACCGGCAGGAGCAGATACTTGTAGGTCACATCATAATATCTGGTAGATAATTTCAGATTTTTCACATGATCTGCGTTCTTCTCTGTCCGGATCTTACTTTCAATGGCTTCTCTCAGCTTAAACTTAATGCTTTCCTTTGCCATCTGGAAGGCTTCCTTTAAACCAACAGCGTACCGTTCTGCTGCAAAGCCTGCTACATACTCAGGCTTATAGCTCTTATTCTCTTCTGTCCGGTAAGGCTCCAGTCCCTGAAGCATGGACTGATTATGATTGGTCGTCGCACAGACAAGCTCATCATCGATCGTTTCCCTGTATACGCCCTTTGTCGGATACCAATCTGTGACCGTTTCTTCCTTATCCCCATTGCGCACGGTACGATCCTTACCATATTCTCCACGGTATTCCGTTTCCGTCTTAGCATCAAAGGTCCAGTAGGGAAGATAAACTCCTTTAAAACGCTTTGCCTTTGCACTCTCTTTTGCAAGCTTGGGACAGAACCATTTCTTTTTGATCCAGTTTTTAAATAAACCAGCCGCTTTTTCGTCTGTTACCTGGAACGGCACGACACCTCCCGGTGCCATGGTCTTCTGATCAGAAGCCTCCATAACCTGATTGGAACCGCAGAACGGACATACGCCGGAGATCTCCAGTGCATCATAAACCGTTTCTGCGCCGCAGGCCTTACAGATCACCGTCTTCTTCTCGGTACCCCAGTTACAGTTTTCCGTCTGCTCTGCCTTGTCAAGATCAAGTTCCTGTGCCTTTGCAGGCTGTGTTTTTTCCTTCCTGATCTCTTCTGTATGTCCGCAATACGGACAGGCAAGTCCCCCTGTGGTTGGGTCAAATTCCATGACACCGCCACAGCTTGGACATTTTTTATCTGTTTCTTCTAGTGTTTTGGTTTCCCTTGCTTCCAGGTTTTCTTCAAATCCACTCATCATTCTCCCCTTTTCTCTGATGGCTTAATGGATATCGTTATCGTCAAAAGGATCTCCGCACTCCGGACAGAATTTCGGAGGATTCTTGGGATCTTCCGGCTCCCAGCCGCATTTGTCACACTTGTAAAGCGGTACGCCTGCAGGCTTCTTTGCGCCGCAGTTGCTGCAGAACTTGCCTTTATTTATAGTACCACAGCTACAAGTCCAGCCATTCTCTTCCGGTTTTTTGGCTCCGCATTCTACACAGAACCTGCCAGTATTGACTGCCCCACAGCTGCAGGTCCAGCTATCACCCGTCTGTGAAGCTGCAGCTGTCTGTGCAGGTGCTGCCTGAGCCGGAGCTGCCTGCTGCGTGGGTGCTGCCTGCTGTGCTGCTCCCATCTGGAACAGCTGCTGTGCATTCATGCCCCCTGCCTGAGTTGCCATATTCATGCCTGCAAATGCCATCATGGGTCCTGTGGAGGTATTGGACGCTGCTGCCTTCATAGCCTCTGCCTGTGCACCGACAAGCGTTGCTGCTGCCATATTGGGATTACGAAGGACTGCGCTCTTCTGCAGATCCTTGATCATCTTCTCATCTTCCTCAGATGCCTTCATGGAATTGACACCGAAGGAAACGATCTCAATACCTCTGAGCTGTGCCCATTTCTCAGAAAGGACATCATTCAGGGCATCTGCCAGCTCCATGGTATGTGCGGGTACTTCACTGTAACGGACACCCATGGCGGAAATCTTTGCAAATGCAGGCTGCAATGCTGTCATAAGCTCTGTTTTTAACTGGCTGTCAATCTCTCTTCTCTCATAATCCTCTGTCACATTGCCGCAGACATGGGTATAGAAAAGAATGGGGTCTGTAATATGATAGGAATATTCACCGTTACAGCGGATGGCAATATCAATATCAAGACCGATGTTATTATCTACTACACGGAACGGTACCGGACTTGCCGTACCGTATTTATTTCCCATAATTTCCTTGGTATTAAAGAAATATACCCTCTGATCCTTGGCTGTATCTCCGGCAAAGGTGATACGTTTTCCAAAGGTCTTAAAGGAATTCACAATATTATCTCCCAGCTTGCCATAGAAGATACTGGGCTCTGTGGAAGCATCATAAGTAAATTCTCCTGCCTCCGCACAGATCTCAACGACCTTACCCTGATCCACGATGATCATACACTGTCCTTCATTGACAGCAATCACGGAACCATTGGAAATGATATTTTCATCCCCCTTGTTATTGGCAGCACGCCCCTTGGTTCTTCTGTGTCCCTTGGTTACCAGTACATCTGACTCCAGTGCATCACAATAGAAATACTCGCGCCACTGATCCTCCAGAACCCCTCCTGCTGCACCTTTGATTGCTTTGATTAATCCCATTTTACAGTCCTCCGTTTTGTATTATGGGGAAGCCGGCGGTTCACTGACTTCCCCACGCATTCGACATTCCGTTTTATCTTATGTCCGGTATGTCCCCCTATATGCCTTATATTATTATATCTATTTTGAAAGCTTCTGTCTATACACTTTCCGTCCCGTCATTGCTATTCCTGACAGCATTTTATTTCCTTCTTCCCTGCTTTTTCCTTACCTGCATGCTTTTTCTGCAAATTCAGTTGTCACCAGAGCCTCATAGGGCACTCTTTCCGGCAGCTCCCCGGCTTCTTCCAGGATATTCTGCAGCAGTATAAAGGCATCCTCCTCAAAGACCAGATCTGTTTTCCATGTATCCTGATCGTAATAACGCTTCACGATCCTTTCCAGCGTTTCCACCTCTGTTTCCTCAAATTGAGGGGCGATCACCACTGCAATTTCCTCCGGTGTATGGCTGTTCACATAATCCATCCCCATTTGCAGAGCATTGGTAAATGCCTGGATCACATCCGGATTCTCTTCGATATAGCTTTTTCTTGCGCTGAATGCCGTATAAGGCACATAGCCGGATGCTTCACCAAGGGAAGCCACCACATAACCATCCCCCTTCGTCTCAAGTGCTGTCGCATGCGGCTCAAACTCTACCGTAAAATCCGCTGTGTCACTTCCGGAAAAGGCAGCTGCTGTAGACCCAAAATCGATACTCTGGTCGATCGTAAGATCTTCCTTCGGATCAAGGCCGTTCTTTTTCAGAATATATTCAAATACCATCTCTGGCATACCGCCTGCACGGCCGCCAAGCACTGTTTTCCCTTTCAGCATGGAAAAGTCAAAGTCTGGCATTTCCTCCCTTGCTACGAGGAAATTTCCTGCACGCTGGGTAAGCTGTGCAAAGTTCACCGCATAATCCTGTGTCCCTCCTGCATAAGTATAAATTGTTGCTTCACTTCCCATAAAGCCAATGTCTGCTTCCCTGGTCAGCAATGCTGTCATGGTCTTATCAGCACCAAAGCCGGTAACCAGTGTCAGATCTATCCCCTGTTCCTTAAAATATCCCTCTTCGATCGCCACATACATAGGTGCATAAAAGATACTGTGTGCTACTTCATTCAATGTCACACTTATCCTCTTCTCTGCCCCGGCATCTGTCTTTTCTCCTTTTTCACAGCCAATCAGCACCGACAAGACCATGCCTGCCAAAAGAAGCAGGGACACACCTTTTCGAATCAGTTTTCTTTTCATGATTTTCTCCCTTTTCCGGATAAAATTTTCACTGCTTTATCCTATGAGAGTGTCTCAGAAAATGTGACCTCAGGAAAGAAACATGAAAAAATCCCGAAGAGAGTACAGCCTACCAAAGCTGTACTCTCTCCAGGATTCCCATGCACATGGAAAAGCATGCTGCCATTATCATCAGCAGAATTGCCGGAAAATCATATACCATTTTCTGCTGCTCTTCCATTCCTCCCTCTTCATTCATCACCCGGCAGGTTTTCCCGCTGCTTGCAAGAAGCACCTCTATGCCAAGCATAATCAGGAGCACCGGCCAGAAACGGATCACCTCGTAAGGGTCAAAGAACGGAAAGAAAAGTCTTACCAGAAACAGGACACCCGTCAGCACCAGTGTGATGCCTGCCGTAATGGTTCCCACCCGGTGGATATAAACCGTCTTTCTGCCCATTTATGCTTCCCCCTCCCTGTCAGGGTTCTCCGATGCTGCACTCTGATCAGCAGCTTCCTGTTCTCTGTCCTTTATGGGTTCTTCCCTGTACAGTTCTTTCTTCTTTCCACGGATCATGTGCACACCAAGTACAATGATCAGAACAGAGGCTACGAGCCTCGGCACATAATCACTGATCGTAAACAGCAGCTCATAGATATATTCCGGCAGTACCCTGTAAGCCCAGAGCATATCTACACCTGTTCCCCACAGAAGCCATATGCCAAGCACGATCAGCAGTACTGCAATTCCCCTGGAATTTCCCTGCAGCTTCTTTTTTCCTTTTTGGAACAGCTCCATGCCAAGGATATCATTATCCTCCACCTGTGCAAATTCCTCGTCACTTAAGGATGCCAGATGATTGGCATGGAAAAATCCGTATGCCCATATCACAACCGCCAGAATGGAAAGTCCCTCCAGTCCAAGGAATGACGGGATCATGATCATTCCAAGGAAAAACAGCATCAGCTCTGTTCCTGTCCTCATAAACCCCATATACATTTCTGCCGCTCCCGGCATCAGTGAAAAACAAAATGTCAAAAATCTGTTCTTTTTCTTTGTTTTCATTCTTTTTCCTCCCATTTTATCCTGTCTGCTACAGATCATTTGCTAATATCTTTTCTTTTGCTTCCCGCACACCGTTATTCAGCCTGTCAAAAAGCGTTTCCGGCTTCTTTGCACGATATTCGGGATCATTCAGGTCTTCTCTTGTGATCCTTGGTCTGTCCTCCTCCTGAAGCACTCCAGCCCGGCTGATATCACTGCCATCCCGGAAAGGATTGACGATCAGAAGGGTAAGCGCTGCCGCCATGCCTGCTGCCATCTTCAGGACATATACGGCAAAGGGAACCGTCTTTTTTTCTTCTGTCTTTGACAGTTCCGGCGGAAAGACCTTCTTCATGATCTCTTCCTTCAGATGCTCCGGTGCATACAACTCCTGCTGCTCCAGTTTCTCAAGGAAAGCATTTAATTCCTCATCTGTTGGATAATTTTTCATTTCAGATCCTCCCTTCGGTACTTCTTCTTCAGCATATCCCTTGCCCGATAAATCTGGGTCTGTATGGTCTTGCTGTTCATGCTTCTGTCTCTGGCAATCTCTGCAACAGTCTTTTCCTGCAGATAATAGGCTCTGGCAATCTCATCATAGGGTGGCTTCAGAGAATCGCAGATCTGTGCAAAGCCGCTTTTGATCTCCGTTTCCACGCACTGCTCTTCCGGCCCGTCCCGCCCTTCCGTCATCACCTCAAAAAAGCTGTCTTCCGTCGGGATATTCCTTTTGGCTGAACTTCTGACATAATCAATGCTCTTGTTGACTGCTATCCTGCAGATCCATGCCTTTTCATTATTGCCGTCAAAGGTATCGTACTTCTGATAAACAGAAAGAAAGGTTTCCTGCGAAAGATCCTCTGCTGCAAAATAATCTTCAGTTACTTTATAACAAATGGAAAAAACAAGCTTCTGATAGGTATCGATCAGCTCTGAAAGCCGGCTTTTTGAACATATGGATCCATTTCCCTGCATGGCCTGTTTCCTCCTCTGTTTAGTAACAGCGCAACTTCCGCTGCCCTTCTATACAGTATAACGCAGCAGCCCTTCCGTTTTCTTCAGGAATTTTATATTTCTGAAAAAACTATTTTTTATCAAAAAAGACCAGGCCTTTGCCTGATCCTTTCTCTCTGCTCTCTGTCCTGTTCTATTTTCCCTTCTCCTGCTCCCCGCTTTTACGGAGCTCATCCACCATCTTCTCGATCAGAAGCTTCTTAATATAAACATCGAAGCCCAGCAGACCTACAAAAGAAAACATTCTCAAAAATTCCCTGTCCTCCTCCGGTGCATCTTCAAAGATTCCCTGTGCCGTCTCAAATTTATGCAGGATATCCTCCTTCAGTACTTCTACCTGAGATTTTTCAAGACTGAAAACCTCATCATAGATCCGGCTTATATCTATATTCCCATCAGTCTGGAAATACTTCCTGGATACAGGCTCCAGAAGAGTCTGTATATCATTGATGGAAAGAATCCCCTTGAAATAGTAAATAAAGATCAGCATCAGTACATGTTCCTTACTGTACTTCTTCTTTACCGGCGGCGGCAGAAGATCATTCTTGGCATAATTATTAATCATGGTCTTGGTCAGAACCTTGTCACTCTCCGGATTCCTTGATGTATTTTTCAAACGGCTTTCCATGAAGGTAGTAACCTGATCCATGTACAGATCAATACCCGGTATGTCCTCTGACTTGATATGCTGTATCCTGTCAAGGCTTTCCATAATACTGTTTAGCAGATCGTCTTTATCTATTGTCATTTTATCGTCACCTCGCAAGCCTCTGTATAAGTGCTTCCATTCTCTATATTATATAGTATTTAAAACCACATAGCAAGTAGAAGCCTGTATTTTTACAATTTTCTTTACTTTAAAACTTTAATATGTTAAAATCTTACTGATCAGGAGATTAGAAAGGAGAATTCCCTTTTATGAATAAGAAAATAATGACACCAGCTGTAGATGAGCTGTTTGATGCGATCTTAAGCCTGCAGTCCAAAGAAGAGTGTTACAGTTTCTTTGAGGATCTATGCACCATTAATGAGCTGCTCTCCCTATCCCAGCGTTATGAAGTTGCCTCCATGCTGCGTGACAAAAAAACCTATCTGGAAATTGCTGAAAAAACAGGAGCCTCCACAGCTACGATCAGCCGTGTAAACCGTTCTCTCAACTATGGAAATGATGGCTATGAGCTTGTTTTTGAAAGATTAAAGGGACAGTCCTGAGTAAGGAATGTCCCTTTTATTACCTTTATTTCAGCAGTATTTACTTCCGCTCTCTGCCGGTCTAACCATTGATATCGATCATCGTCATGGGATCGATATAAGCATCATCCTTCATGATCTGATACCCCAGCTTCTGATTATCCTCCTCTATGGTAAAGAGAATATAACCCTTTCCCAGTTCTTCTCCTGCCTTAACAAGCGCTGTGCCATTGTTACGATACACTGAGCAGTAACCATTTCCGTGATCTACCACGATCTTGGTTCCATACTCTGTATCCGCATCCACACTCAGGACAACACCTGTACCTGTTGTCAGGACATTGACACCTGCAGCAGCCGTAAAGACCAGCATCGGATCACCCTCTGTGGCCTCTTCCATGGTAGCGGATCCACTTAAGGGGAATCCCTTGGGCAGTGCATTCTCTACGGTTTCCTGTGAAATCGCATCTTCTGTAGCTGCCTTCTTGCTGACAGTCTCACTCAGGACAGTAACCTTGTTGGAAAGCGTACTGTTCTCTACACTCAGGGCTTCATTTTCATCCGTCAGATTATTGATCGTCACAAGCTGATCCACCAACTGGCTTCTTGCATCCTTCAATGTGATCGAATCATAGATAAATCTGCAGATCACACCAACGATCATCAAGAAAAGAACAATGGCAGCCACCTCTACGATCCCTGAGCTGATATGTCTCTGTTTCATGACACCCTCTTCATTTTCTGTTACAAGAAGAAGGGCAAATTTACTTTTTCTCTTTTTATTTTGCTGTTCCATTACTTCCGTGTCACCTCCGGATCTGTTATGATAGCATGACAAAAAAACGTTACATAAGCGTTATTTTAGCACAGATGGCGGATTTACACAAGTTTTACACAGAAAGCTTCATACTTCCTTCACAAATCAGACCTTTTTTTCTCATAAATTCACTGATCCCAAAAGCCATGATACCGGGCAGTAAAAAGTGCATGACTGCGATTTCAAGCAGGACGATCACAGGAGACACGCCTTCGGAAACCATGGTCTGACAGGCATTGATCTGTCCTACAAGACCGGCTGTTCCCATACCGGAGCCTGTAGCATTATTAGTCATATGCAGTACCATGGTTGATACAGGACCTAAAACTGCACTTGTAATGATCGCAGGAAGCCAGATCAGGGGATTTTTCACAATATTCCCAATCTGCAGCATACTGGTTCCAAATCCCTGGGCCAGCAGGCCATTTACTTTATTTTCCCTGAAGGATGCCGTAGCGAAGCCGATCATGTTCGCACAGCATCCAACAGTTGCTGCTCCGGCTGCGATTCCATTCAGTCCAAGGATGATCCCAAGTGCCGCTGAGCTGATCGGCAGCGTCAGGATCGTTCCAATGATCAGCGTAGCAAAAAGCCCAGATGCCATACCGCTGAGTCCATCGATAAAAATTTCATTCAGATATTTTTTCCATTGTTTCATATATATTCTATTCCTTTCTGAAATTCCTTTTACTCCGCCTTTTAGCATATTTTACCCGCCATGATATTTCAATCACAAAAGTATCTTTTTTAGAATTCACAAAACTTTCACAAATCCTACAAATTTCTTTACTTTTTAAAGTAGTTGTGCTATTCTGAATTTGTTGCAGCACAGGGCTGCAAAAATTTATATTTTTTATTTATATGTGGAGGTATCTACGATGAACAAAGGTACAGTTAAGTGGTTCAACAATCAGAAAGGATACGGTTTTATCTCTGACGAATCTGGAAATGACGTATTCGTACACTACTCAGGACTGAATATGGAAGGCTTCAAGTCTCTTGAAGAAGGCGCTTCTGTAGAGTTTGATGTAGTAAATGGTGAAAAAGGACCTCAGGCCGTAAACGTAACCAAGTTATAATCCGAGAGATTTATAACGCATTAATTCAGTAACACGATGTGCCTGTTCTTAAATATAAATGTTATATTTTATTTAGAATTTGCTATTGTTTTAAGGAATTAAGGAAAATCCCCATCTTTGCAGATGGGGATTTTTTTGCGCCTGTCATCCGTGTCCTGATCTTCCCTTCTCCGTCCTCTGTCCAAAACCCTTTTCCTGTGATCTGCTGCACTGTATTTCCCGGTTCACTGCGTCAAAGCGGCGCATTGCAGTTTCTATCCTCTTCCTGTAGAATAAGGTTAATTTGCTGAAACAAAGGAGAGCTGTTATGAATCGTGAATCTTTCAAATCCCGGCTTGGCTTCTTACTGGTCAGTGCCGGCTGCGCCATCGGTATTGGAAATGTCTGGCGTTTTCCCTATGTTGCCGGAGAAAATGGTGGTGGCCTTTTTGTACTTCTGTACCTCGTTTTCCTGATCCTTATGGGTCTCCCGGTCCTTACCATGGAACTGGCTGTAGGACGTGCCAGCCGCAGGAGCGCTGTACAGGCTTACCAGGCACTTGAGAAACCCGGCAGTAGGTGGCATATTCACGGATGGTTTGCCATTCTTGGCTGTTATCTGCTGATGATGTACTACACCACTGTTTCCGGATGGATGATCTCCTATTGCGTAAAGTTTGTAACCGGTACCTTCCGATCCGGCATGAGTACAGCGGATACCAGTGCTGTTTTCTCTTTTCTTCTTTCCAGTCCTCTGCAGATGGGCTTTTTCATGATCCTTACTGTCGTTGCCGGCTTTCTGATCTGCAGTAAGGGTCTGCAGGATGGGCTTGAAAAGCTCAGCAAGATCATGATGATCGCCCTGCTTTTCCTGATCATTATACTGGCCGCCCACAGCCTGACGCTTTCAGGAGCCTCCGAGGGTCTTTCCTTCTATCTGATCCCACGCTTTTCCACAGTGCAGAATGTCGGTCTTGGCAATGTTATTTCCGCGGCCATGAACCAGGCCTTTTTCACATTAAGTCTTGGGGTTGCTGCCATGGAGATCTTTGGAAGCTATATGAGTAAGGATAATACCCTGGCAGGTGAGGGAATCCGCATCTGTGCCCTGGATACCTTTGTTGCCATTATGGCAGGTCTTATCATTTTTCCCGCCTGCTTCAGCTACGGTGTTGAGGTCAATGCAGGTCCGCAGCTTATCTTTATTACTTTACCAAATGTATTTGTCAATATGGCTGGCGGTCGTATCTGGGGATCCCTGTTTTTCCTGTTTATGACCTTTGCCAGCTTCTCAACTGTGATCGCTGTATTTGAAAATATCATGTCCTTCTGTATGGACATGTTTGGTATCAGCCGCAGGAAAGCCGCACTGATCAACTGTATTATCATCCTCATCGCCAGCCTGCCCTGTGTACTCGGATATAATCTCTGGAGTGGTCTCCACCTGATCGGCGGAAGGGATGTCCTTGACAGCGAGGATTTCCTTGTCAGCAACCTGCTCCTTCCCCTCGGCTCTCTTGTTTATCTGCTCTTCTGCGTCACAAGGTGGGGCTGGGGTTTTGACAATTATCTCGAAGAAGCTAATACAGGAAAAGGCATTAAGCTTGGTCGTTTTCTAAAGCCTTACTTCCAGTTTATTCTGCCTGTACTGATCCTGATCATCCTGATCCAGGGACTTTTATAAATTTCTGTATTAAACTATCTTGGTAATCTTGCTTCCCTTTCTGTAAGTCTTGCCTCAAAACCACATGGGGAATCAAGATACCAATATGCTACAGAACACACATCATCCTGTCGTTCAAACAATCCATATGGAGATAACCCAATTTGCTGCATTGTAACACGGATATCTTTTTCAAAGCATATGGGATCCATAATATGCCACCTGTATAGTCCACGCATAGGAGGACAGTCATCATTAAAATAACAGGATTGGTACAGAGAATCATTTTTTGAATAAAAAGGATAGCCTATAAACGGAGTACAAAAATTTTGTTCCTGAAATTTTCCATCTTTAAATCCGGCATAGCTCCATGCACCTCCGAAATAATCTTCCGTTCCTGTACCACAGATCGTAGGAGTAAGTTCCTATATATTGTCCCTGTCCACTTACATTGTCAAGAATTGTGTAATCTTCTGCCTTGATTGTCAATGGCTCACGTCTCCATTGTGCATAAAAATATCCAGCATTTTCAGGTACTTCCTTTAGGTTATAATCAATCTGATAAAAAAAGCCTCCAATATCTGCCGGATGTTGATTTTCAATTGTTATTTTTGCATGCTTTTTAAATGGCATCTGAAAATAACAATGAAATCCCCTTACAGGATTTACTACTATCGGCAAAGAATTTACTGTACAATCTACGCCAAAGCTACAGCAAAAGAAATCTCCAACCGGACACTCTACGGATGGCTTTTCTTCTCCATCCCAATAAACACGCAGAACGAGGTCTCTTAAAACAAAACATCCTTTCTCTGTTTTATTTGTTACCGTAAAAAAATATGCTGAATGATTCCAGGACCTTCAATATCTGCCAGAACTGTAGTTTTTCCCATAGGGAGAGACGTACAGGGTAAACCCTTTCTGCCCTTTCCCAGATCTCCTGCTGCCTGTCCTCCGGCTCCTTTTTTCCCTTCCTTGTTCTCACCTGTAATTGATCGTGACTGACCACCATTTAATATCATAACCTGATTTAATCCCATTATGCCATAGCCAACTATAATACGTCGCAATCCCATGATTCCCTGCTTCATACCCACAATTTCCTGTTCCAACTGTTCCGCTCTGCCATCATTCATCGTAGCTGTCATGATGCCATGTTGTTTTCTCCTATCTTCCCACCAGCTTTAAGAATTTCTTATCATTCATCTGCTCATTCGTAACATA
>ERZ826242.2352-NODE-2352-length-16756-cov-3.561883_pt1 | contig 16756 bp, 16 predicted proteins | sample MGYA00519871_ERZ826242 | MGnify/ENA primary metagenome ERZ826242 (study PRJEB31778, sample SAMEA3449226) | human gut metagenome | biome: human gut; feature: human-associated habitat; material: faeces | place: United Kingdom | collected 2010/2012 ...
GCAATAAAGATAATGTAAAAAATTACTTTGATCGATCTATAGAATATTTATCAAAATGTGGAGGTCGATTAGCTGAAAAAAAGCTCAAAGAAAATTATTTTAACGTAGGTTATCATTATTATTATGATAAGGATTATCTATTAGCCAAGGAATACTTTGAAAAGCGCGGCTATGAGATCTTCAGTCACTACCTGGCCCCACCGGAGAATATTTCGTTCCTGGAAGCCAGAGAAATGGCGCTGCCTTTACTGGATCTGTATACGAAGGGTGAGATCGACGAGATCCAGCTCGTTTATACATCCTTTATCAGTTCCATGGAACAGCAGGTGCGGACGGCGAGACTTCTTCCGTTTGACGTAGAACACGATCCGGAAGTGATCCGCAACGCCAAGACGGTGGAATATGAACCATCGGTAGAGGCTGTGTTCAACTACCTGGTTCCGAAGTATGTAGAGATGATGCTGTATGCGGCAGTAGTAGAATCGGCGACCTGTGAGCATGCCGCCAGACGGATGGCGATGGAAAACGCCACCGACAGCGCCAGAGAAATGCTGGATGTGCTGTCCCTCACCTACAACAGGGCAAGGCAGTCTGCGATCACAGATGAAATCATAGAAATCGTAGCCGGTTCCGAGGCACAAAATTAGGAGGCGAAAATGAACAAGGGAAAAATACATCAGATTATAGGACCTGTAATCGATATCAAGTTCAATGAGGACGAGATGCCTGAGTTGCTGAATGCCGTGAATATAGAATTCCAGGGAAGGACCATCGTGACAGAAGTCGCTCAGCATAAGGGTGACGATGTAGCGAGATGTATCGCTCTTTCCTCGACCGACGGACTCAGAAGAGGCATGGAAGCCGTGGATACGGGGGCACCGATCCAGGTACCTGTCGGTAAGGAAGTACTGGGAAGAATGTTCAACGTAATCGGTGAAACCATCGATGAAAAGGGAGAAGTCGACACAGATCTGGTAGCATCCATTCACAGAGAGGCTCCGTCTTTCGAAGAACAGGATACTTCCGCACAGATCTTTGAAACAGGTATCAAAGTAATCGACCTGATCGCGCCGTACACCAGGGGCGGTAAGGTTGGTCTGTTCGGCGGTGCCGGCGTAGGAAAAACCGTACTGATCCAGGAGCTGATCAGTAATATCGCGAGAGAACACGGCGGTATTTCCGTATTCGCAGGCGTAGGCGAACGTACAAGAGAAGGTAACGACCTGTACTACGAAATGATCGAGTCGGGCGTAATCAAAAATACGGCCATGGTATTCGGACAGATGAATGAACCGCCTGGTGCCAGAATGCGTGTTGCACTGACCGGGCTGACGATGGCAGAATATTTCCGTGATAAAGAAAATCAGGATGTGCTGCTGTTCATCGACAATATTTTCCGTTTCACTCAGGCAGGTTCTGAAGTATCCGCACTGCTGGGACGTGTACCGTCCGCAGTAGGATATCAGCCGACCCTGGCAACAGAAATGGGTGCACTGCAGGAAAGAATCACATCCACGAAGAAGGGATCCATCACTTCCGTTCAGGCGGTATACGTACCGGCCGACGACCTGACTGACCCTGCTCCGGCGACGACGTTCGCCCACCTGGATGCGACGACCGTACTTTCCAGATCCATCACAGAGCTGGGTATCTATCCGGCAGTAGATCCGCTGGAATCTTCTTCCCGTATTCTGGAAGCGGATGTGGTAGGAGAAGAACACTACCGCGTAGCAAGAAAAGTGCAGGAGATTCTTCAGAAATACAAAGAACTGCAGGATATCATCGCGATCCTTGGTATGGAAGAACTGTCAGAAGACGATAAACTGACCGTATTCCGTGCAAGAAAGATCCAGCGTTTCCTGTCCCAGCCGTTCCACGTAGCAGAAACCTTTACCGGTGTTCCAGGAAAATACGTGCCGCTGGCTGAGACCATCCGCGGTTTCAAAGCAATCGTTGACGGTGAGATGGATGAATATCCGGAATGGGCATTCTTTAATGTAGGAACCATCGATGATGTTATCGAGAAAGCAAAGTCACAGGAGGCTTAAGATAAGGAGGTACCGGCATGAGTGGATTTTATATGCGAGTTCTTGCCAGTGACCATGTATTTTACCAGGGAAGGGTAGAAGCAGTGACTCTCCCGGGTGATGATGGTGAACGTACCGTACTGGCCCATCATGCAGACAGTATCATTTCCATCAGAGAGGGCGAACTTCGTTTTCGCGATGTGGAAGAAAACTGGCATGAGGCGATCGTAGGTCTGGGCTTTGCAGAGATGATCAATAACCGTCTGACCATTCTGGTAGACACCGCAGAACGCCCGGAAGACATCGACCGGAAGCGTGCGGAAGAAGCGAAAGCAAGAGCCGAGGAGCAGCTTCGTCAGAAGCAGAGCATGCAGGAATACTACATGTCCAAAGCATCCCTCGCCCGTGCGATGACCAGACTGAGTGCGACGAACAAAAAGAATATTGTATAAACCAGAACCCGGCAGCTTGCGGACAGAAATGTTCGTAAGCTGCCGGGTTATTTTTTCCTGTCTTGTTACAAATAGACTGTAAAAAATGTCATATTTCAAAGTTGATCCACAAAATCAGATATAATCAAAGAAATACTCTAGCAACAGAGGCGAACAGTGGATGAAAAGAAATGTGGCATACATAAAAATAGCAGTCTGCACGCAGGATCCTTATATCGGGAAGCAGATCCGGGAATATGCGGCAGGTTTTGAGATAAGAGGAAATGTTGAGATAGAAGTGGAAGTAATGAAAAACTGCTATCCACTGGCGAAAAAGATTCTGCGTCGGGAATACTATGATATCATTTGTCTTGGGAGAAAACTGTGGGATATTGACAGCTATACCTTAGCTTCCAGCATCCTTACGACAGACAGGGAAACCATATTTTTCCTTCTGGGCTGGAACCGGCTGACACCGGACCAGACACAGAACATCGCACCGATATCGCATCTTCATCTGCCATTGCAGAAAGACGAATTCCGAAAAGAACTCTACCGCGCGCTCAGCCATCTGGGACCGGGGCATCGCTATCTTTCTTTTGCCGTACAGGAGGAGAAAGGACGTATTCTGTATCGTGATATCAAATATATTCGAAAAAGTGGCAGTTCCGTGGTCATTGATACCATGAAAAAATCATACAGGATCCCTGTTACAATGACAGATATGGAGCAGGAACTTACCGGGATCCAGGAGAGATTTATCAGAGTTCACAGAGATTATCTGGTCAACAGCCGCTACCTGTCCTGGTTCTGGAATCAGGAAGCCGGCCTGATGGACGGAACCCGCATACCGGTGAGCCGGATCTATAAGGAGCGAGTGGAACGGGTTGTGGGAGAGAAAAGGAAAAAGATTATGAGATAGAGAAAAAGAGAACAGGCAGCCCTGCCGGAAGGAATCATGACTTTCCGGTGGGACTGTTTTATGTTACAGGTAACAAAGATATATATAGAAAAAATATAGAATTGTCCGTAGGCATGTGTTACTATAAAATATATGACCAAACGGAGGAAAAAGGAATGAAAATAGCTGTATGTGATGACGACAGGCTTTTGACAGGAGAAATCGACAGCCAATTACAGAAAATCCGTGAAAAAACGGGTATTTCTTTTGAAACAGATATATTTTTTGATGGTGAGACACTATGGGAAGCAATTGAGAAAAACGGTTCCTATGATGTAGTCTATCTGGATATCGAGATGAAAAATATGGATGGGATTACCGTGGCAAGAAAGATCCGGGAGCGCGATCCATATGCCATTCTGATCTTTATATCCAGTTATGACAGTTATTACGAACAGTTGTTTGAAGTCGAACCACTGCGCTTCCTCCACAAACCGATAGATCCGGAAAAATTCGATGAATATTTCCGGGTTGCATATACGAAACTGACCAGCCTCGAGGATCGTCTGCACTTTGAATTCAACAAACGATTGTACCAGATTCCCTACCGCGATATCGTTTATATGGAGAGCAGAAGAAGAGTCATTCATCTGTTTGGAAGAAACGGAGAAGAATATCGTTTTTATAAAAAAATGAAGGATCTCCTGGAAGAAATCAGCCATACCGGAAATATGTTTATCCGTGTACACTGTTCCTATGTGGTGAACTATTACTACATCAAATCCCTCAGCTCCACCGAGGCAGAACTCCTGACAGGAGAAAAACTTCCGGTGAGCGGGGAATATAAGAATGAAGCGTTAAAGAAGTTTATGGGGATGATGGAATGAGTTCCGTACTGTGGAGTTTTATGAATTGTCTGGCAGTTGTTTTTGTAAAAGAAGATTTTCTGTCTACGTTTTTAAAGCGCAAAAAGGATCGTTGGATCTTTATATGCGTATGGATGTTCTATTTTCTGTTTCATTTTATGACAAAAGTAGAAAACTATATCATAAACCTGATACAAGATGCAACTGTGACAGTAATTGTATGCTGGCTGGGGTATGAGGCGGCTCTGAGGATAAAGATTCTGATTTCGGTGTTGTCGGTGGCTATAGGAGCATTGTCAGAAGAAATCATAGTTGTATTGCTCATAAATATAAAAGGAAGCATTGATGGAAATATTATGCTGTATTCCCTGATGGGTAAAATTATTTTCTGGTTATGTACACGGGTTCTATCGATGATTTATAAAGGAAAAATGGAGGCAATAGAACAACACCGCAGATATGGAAATCTGTTACTGCTAACGGCAGGAAGCACTCTGATATCAAATTATATCATATTTTTGATAAGCAACAGTGTTCAGGATAGCACCGTACAGATGTGGTTGCTGATATCTGTTTTTATAATATTGTTATTGGATATTATCGTGTTTAAAGTATATGCGATGCATAAAATGCAGTTGGATGTAGAACGCGAAAACAGAGAATACGCCTATCAGGTACAGTATTATGATAAACAGATCAAAGATCGTCAGGCAATGATTCAGGAAGTCCGCAGAACCCGACATGATATGAAAAATAACATGATCTATCTGAAAGAACTGTTAAATACAGACGCGGAAAAAGCCAGGGAATTTTTAGATGAATACATTGGACAAAGTGAAGCTACGGATGAAATATCAAAAAGTGAAAATCTGGCAGTGGATGCACTGATTAACTATAAAAATATGACAGCCAGAGAAAAAGGAATCACCATCCACCTGGAAAGCCAGATACCGGCGGAACTGCCGTATGAATCTACAGATCTGAGCATCATTCTGGGAAATCTGTTGGACAATGCGATTGAAGCGACGGAGAAACTTGAAGTTGAAAAAGATATCTTTGTGAGTCTGATGTACCGGAAAGAAAAGCTGCTTATCAAAGTTCGAAACCCATACACAGGTGATCTCAAAAAAGATCGCGCAGGGAATTACATATCAGAAAAGAAGGATCGTGAGAATCACGGGATCGGGTTGAAATCGGTGCGGAAAGTGGTGGAAAAGTATGAAGGTGTTATGGAAATTCATACAGAGGACCAGATTTTTGAAATATGTGTGATTATATAGACCGCTGAAAGGCGAAGATTATAAACAAAAAGGGGAGGATAGAAATATAGATAAACTATTGTGGGATATCATTGCTGTCTCGACACTAGTTATTACGATGGAGGATTTTTTTTCTACATTTTTAAGAAAGAAAATTGAAAAATGGAAGTATGTAAGTATATGGTTGTTCTTTTTTTTCTTCCATATGACTGTTATGAAAAAAATGGATGGATATTTAGAAAATATATTAGGAAATCTAATTGCCTTAAGTATTATTTGTTGGTTTGCGTATCAGGAAATTTTTGCAATAAAGGAAATGATGATTTTTTTAGCAATATCATTGAGTGCAATATCGGAAGGAATTGTAGCAGCGATCTTAATAATAATAAAAGGGAACATAAACGGGAATACAATGTTATATTCCATAATATCAAAAATCATATTTTGGTGTATAATTCGCATTTTATCAATTCTGTATAAAGGAAAAATAGAGACGGTTCGTAAAAAATCATATGGGATATTTTTAACGGTTGCGGTAGTTGCAAATAGTAGTTCATTACTAGGCATTTTAAAAGTAACAGAAGAGACATCTGGTGGGATGCTGCAAACATTGTTTATATTCATAGCGTTCGTATTATTAATATCCGATATAAGCGCTTTTAAGCTGTACGTGATGTACCAAGAACAAAGTGAGATGAGGCGGGTGAAACAGGAGTATGCTAATCAATTGATTATGTATGATAAGCATTTGAGTGAAAAACAAATGGTTATAGATGAAGTCCGAAGAGTAAAACATGACATGAAAAATAATATGATTTATTTGCAAAATTTATTAAAAGCAAATCCGGAAGAAGCAGAAAAGTATCTGGAAAAATTCATAGGAAAGACAACAAAAAAGACAGATGAGTTTTCGAAAAGTGGAAATTTCTCTATAGATTCGATGCTTAATTATAAAAATATGATTGCAAAAAGTAAAGGTCTTAGTCTTATTTTAGAAGAACAGATACCGATCAATCTCCCATATGAAAATTCAGATCTCTGTGTGATACTGGGAAATCTGCTGGATAATGCCATAGAAGCGGCAGAAAACAGTGAAAACAAGGAAATAGATGTACGAATAGTATATGCAAAAAACAAACTGAAAATAACGGTTAAGAATTACTATACCGGAAAGATAAAGAAAGACACGGGCGGGAATTTCATCAGCACAAAAAGTGACACGAAAAATCATGGAATAGGACTACAATCTGTAACCCGGATCGTAGAGGCTTATGGTGGAGTTATGGAAGTGTTGACGGAGCGTTCGGTTTTTCAGGTGAATATTTTAATGTAAAATATTGAGAATTAAAGCATTGGTGGGAACGATTAAGTAGTGATTTGTCTGTTGATTTTGTGGATAAGTTTTTGAGATTAAAACACTTCTTTCTGATTTGAAAATTAATAAGAGACAAATAGCGACTAAAGAGGAAAAGGGAAATGTATAATGTTTTAGTGGATATTGTAGCAGACGTATCAACTGCGGTTACAATGGAGGATTTTTTTAATACCTTTTTAACGAAAAAAAATGATCGGATGAAATACATATCGATATGGTTTAGCTTTTTTTGTTTCACTTTATCGTGTTAAAAAATACAAAGGGTTACTTGGGAAATTTTCTGCTTAATTTTGTGGCATTAAGTGTAATCTGCTGGCTGGCTTATCAGGAAAATATAAAAACACGAATTATGATGATCATTGTAGATATCTCTCTTGGAGCAATATCAGAGGCTGTAATTGCAGCATTGTTAATTCTGCTCAAAGGAAATATTGATGGAGATATGAAACTGTATGCAATGATGAGCAAAATAATTTTCTGGATCTGTGTAAGAATATTATCGTTTTTGTCTAAAGGAAAAGTAGAGGTTACCGATAAAAATTTTTATGCGTTAATCCTGACAATCGCAGCAGGCATTAATATCATATGGGTTATTTTGCTTCTTAAAATTTCTGAAAGAAGTGTTGATGGGGATATCAGAAGTGGGATATTGTTATTAGTTTTTGTGATATTGTTTTTAGATATTATTGTATTTAAATTGTATATCTTATATCAGGAACATAAAAGAACCGAGCAGAAAAAAATAGAGTATGAGCATCAATTGGAAATATATGATGAACAGATGAATAAAAAAAGGAAAGATATGGAGGAAGTCAGACGGACAAAACACGATATAAAAAATAATATGATTTATTTGCAGGAATTATTACGCCTAAATCCACAAGAAGCAGAAAAATACCTGAGAGAGTATATGGGGGATGTAATGGAAGGCAAAGATGAAATTTCAAAAAGTGGGAACTTTCCGGTAGATGCGTTGCTTAATTATAAGAACTCCATTGCAAAAAAGAAAAACGTAAAGATCAGATTAGAACAGAGTATCCCGATAACGTTACCTTATAAATCATCGGATATATGTTCTATACTGGGAAATCTGCTGGATAATGCCATAGAAGCGGCGGAAAACAGTGAAAACAAAGAAATAGATGTACGAATAGTATATGTCAAAAACAAGCTGAAAATAACAGTTAAGAATTATTATACCGGAAAGATAAAGAAAGACACGAATGGAAATTTTATCAGCACAAAAGGCGATACGAAAAATCATGGGATAGGATTAAAATCCGTAATTCAAACTGTAAATTCTTACGATGGATATATCGAAGTGCTGACGGAGCATTCGGTTTTTCAGGTGGATATTTTGATGTGATTTAAGTTGCTTTTGAGTGATAGAATTATAAAATTCTTTGGTTACATGGAAGGTTTAAGAAAGATATACGGTGTAGAGGAATATTGCGATGAATAAAGTATTATGGGATGCTATGGCAGCTTCGGCAATAACAATTACGATGGAAGATTTCTTTTCTACTTTTTTAAAAAAGAAAACAACGAAACGGAACTATGTGGCTATGTGGTTGTTTTATTTTATATATCACATGACAATCATGAATATATTAAATGGATACGTAGGAAATTTTGTTGGAAATGTAATAGCTTTAAGTATTGTTTGCTGGGTTTCTTATCAAAGTAGTTTTGCGATAAATGCAATGATGACTTTTGTGGCGATATCGTTGAGTGGAATAGCAGAAGGATTGATTGCGATAGCGGTAATAATGATTACAGGAAGTATTAACGGAAATATCAGATTATATGCATTAATTGCTAAGATTATATTTTGGATGATTATTCGAGTTTTAGCATTCCTTTATAAAGGGAAAGTGGAAAAATCTCAGAGAAAAATATATGGAATTATTTTATCAGAATCTGTAATAGCCAATGCTGTTTTTCTGGCTGCTACTATAGAATTAACAGAAATACGAGCAGATTCTATGATCAGGGCATGGGCAGCTGTTTTTGTATTTGTACTATTACTTTTTGATATCGTTATGTTCAAAGTGTATGTCATGTATCAGGAACAAAACCAGATGAAGCGTATGAAGCAAGAAGCTATGAATCAGCTTGAAATTTATGACAGACAAATCCATGAGAAGCAAAAAGTTATGGATGAAGTGAGAAAAACAAAACATGATATGAAAAACAATATGATTTATTTGCAAAATTTATTAAAAGCAAATCCGGAAGAAGCAGAAAAATACCTGGAAAAATTCATAGGAAAGACAACAAAAAAGACAGATGAGTTTTCGAAAAGTGGAAATTTCTCTATAGATTCGATGCTTAATTATAAAAATATGATTGCAAAAAGTAAAGGTCTTAGTCTTATTTTAGAAGAACAGATACCGATCAATCTCCCATATGAAAATTCAGATCTCTGTGTGATACTGGGAAATCTGCTGGATAATGCCATAGAAGCGGCAGAAAACAGTGAAAACAAGGAAATAGATGTACGAATAGTATATGCAAAAAACAAACTGAAAATAACGGTTAAGAATTACTATACCGGAAAGATAAAGAAAGACACAGGCGGAAATTTCATCAGCACAAAAAGTGACACGAAAAATCATGGAATAGGACTGCAATCTGTAACCAGGATCGTAGATGCTTATGGTGGCGTTATGGAAGTGCGGACGGATCATTCGGTTTTCCAGGTGGATATTATAATATAAAAAAATACAGTTTATTTTCTGATATGGGACAAAGATATATTATCATCAGGCTCCTGATCTAATTGTTGCATTTAGATTGCATTTTATGCCGAATTGTTACGAGTTATAACAGAAGATGCTACAATTTGATAAGAAATGTTAGTTTGCAATACAGAATATTTAAGTTTCAATTACGTTTTTGAAAGTCTATTGACTTTGAAAAGAACGGGAACTATAATCCGCTTAAATACTTTGATATGCAAATTATTCAGAAGAAAGGCGGGTAAAGCGCCGGAGCAGGGGAGAGAAAACCGGTAGATACGGAGGGGTTGAACCTGCTGGAAAATGTGGTTGGCCATAAGGAGAGTATGGCGGAAATGGAGGAGTCTATGAAGAAAAAAAATTTGATCGTAGCGATTGTGATGGCAAGTATGATCATGGGCGGCTGTGGACAAAAGACGGCGACCAGTGTGAGCGAGGATCCGACGGTATCGGAAGCGCCGACGAAGGAGGATACACTGGAACCGGAAGAGTCAGCAGAGGATGCGACACAAAGCGCAGAGGAATCACAGGAAGCTACAGACAGTTCTTCAACAAGCAGCAATGCAACGAAGGAAAGTAACAAGGCGACAGAGAGTAATACAGCATCGGGTAGCAGCAATACTTCCGGCGAAGGAAATACAGCAACGGACAACAGCGGTTCGACAAATAACAATACGGCTTCATCTGCCGGGAAGGATACACAGACCGTATCGGAAAGTACAGAGGATACGCAGCCTACTGGAGTTCAGACAAAATATAAGATGTATGATGGAGTATATTTTGACGAGGTGATTTATACCTGGTCCATGGATGACAGTCAGGTAAGACCATATTGTGAAATTAATGTTTCAAATGCAACAGACACATCGTTTGATTTCACAATTTATGATGTAGACGGACAAAATCGCAGCCTGAAGTTTAAAACACATACAGCAGTATTTACGGGAGATGGAACACAGGCGGAATATAATGGAAATGGATATCATCTGGTATTCACGTTCCCGGATGACCGAGGAGCACTTCCGGATGTTGTATGTATGCAGGTGTCCGGTTTAAAGGATATGGGCGGCTGTATGTATGTGAACAATACTGTCCCGGGACATGAATTCGGCTGACAGCATTTGAAAGCGTTTGAAAAATCAAAAGGAGCAAGTATAAATAAGGGTTAAAAATTGTAAAAAGACCATGATGAGTAAGAGCATACAAAAGTATTAGACGGCAAAGGAGAGGGGAGAAACTCCGGCGCCGGAAAGTCCGGGCAGCAGATCCAGGGGGAATGAATCTGCTGCCCGGATTTTGACTCATAATAACGGGAAAAATAAAAACAATTATGTGCAGAATAAGGATTTTACAAAATATACTTTCCATATGGACGGTTTTGTGGGATAATGAAAAAAAGAGTGCACATAAAAATATCTTTTATCATAGAGAGGAGGACACAGTTTTATGAGAAAAAGAATATGGTTTGCATGTCTGCTTGCGATGAGCATGACATTTGCTGCATGTGGTTCCAAAGCATCTACAGAGGTAGAGCAGGAAGATGCTGCGACTGTACAGGAGGATACCACGGAAGCGGAAGAAGATACCACAGAGGAAGAAAATACAGAGGCAATTACACCTGAGGAGTCTCAGGAGGAAACAGAGGAAGTACAGGATCCGACCGTGACAGCGGCTCCTGAAGATGAGGAAGCACAGAAAAATGATACAGTGCAGGAAGCTCCGCAGGATGTAACACCGGTGAATGCACAGTATCAGGTGTATGCAGGAACATATTATGACATGAATATCTATGAGGCAACTGCAGAAGGTGGAGAGAGCGATTCTTATTGTCAGATCGAAGTGTCAAATATTACAGATCAGACCTTTGATTTTGCTGTATATCAGCTGACAGACGGTAACAAACAGATGATTCTGGATACCAGAACGGCTACGTTTGTGGAAGATGGAACAAAGGCTGTATCCGAAAAAGACGGGACAAACCTTGTATTTACATTCCCGGATAACTGGAATGCTCTGCCGAAGGTTGTAGAGATGCAGGTGAGCGGCATGGATGTTCTGGAAGGAAATTCCTATGTGAACAATAACGTTCCGGGATATGAATTTGGCTGATCATAAAGAATAAGTGAAGAATCAAAACTGGTCCACCGGATCGGTTATTGATATGCAGTGCAATAAAAATGCCTGAACGTCTGGTGTAAATCAAGCGTTCAGGCATTTTATTGTGTGGTATATTATGCAGACACGCTCTAGCTCAGGCTTCGTGGACAATAATATCCGCAAACTGTGCCCGGGTTACTTCCGCCAGTTCTTTTGGATCCAGGCAGATGGTAGTACCGATTCGGCCGCCACTGACATAGATTTTATCGAAGTTTTCCGCACTGTTATGGATGAAGGTAGGGAAGAGTTTCTTCATTCCCAGCGGACTGCAGCCGCCCCGGACATAGCCGGTGATCTTTGTGATTTCTTTTACCGGAATCAGTTCCACAGACTTTTCGCCGGCTACTTTGGCAGCCTGTTTTAACTGAACTTCCTCAGCGATGGGAACCACAAAAACATAATATTGTTTGCTCTTTCCCTGTGCCACCAGTGTCTTGAAAGACTGCTCTACAGGTGCACCTGTTTTTTCTGCGGTATGAAGACCGTCGATAAATTCATCACATTCGTATTGAATCATGTCGTACCGGATATGGTGTTTGTCCAGCATACGCATGGCATTTGTTTTTACTTCTTTGCTCATGTTCATCACCTCAACAGGATTATACACATTTTTTTTCTTCAGGGCAATATCCACTGAAATTTTCCCGTCAATTTTAGCAACTTTTGACAAAAAGAAGAAAATCAGAAAAATACACTGGACAAATCCAAAGAGTGTGGATATAATGAGCCCATAACAAATCCAGATGCAGCGATTCAGCTGCAGATTTCCAAAATATAAGTTTAACAAAATATAGACAAGTGGAGACTACTATGAGTTTTTCTATGCTTTTTTGCATTGTATTTACCATGGGAGCAGTGTTTTTCGACTGTAAGTGGGAGAAAGTTCCCAATCTGTGGATTATAGCCGGGCTTCAGATCAGTATGGCGGAGCATCTGTCCGGAGAGGTGATACAGGGGCTTGGCAGTGCGGTCATTCGCTTCTGGGGAGGAATATTTCTGGTTCTTTTTCTTTTCTTTCCTTTGTTTCTGGGGAAGATGATCGGAACTGGAGATATCAAGGTGCTGGCGGTACTCGGCAGCGTACTGGGACCCCGGGAAATACTGTTCTGCATCGTGACGGCATTTCTTCTGGGTGCCGTGGAATCCCTTTTTCTTCTTTTTTTTCGCTGTGACTGGCGGCAGCGGTTCTTATATTTCTTTCAGTATCTTCAGCGGGCATACGTTGAACGATCACTTCCACCGTATCTGGTGCCGGGGAAAAGGCCGGAAAATATTCATTTTACAATACCAATTTTAGGCAGCGTGCTGCTGTTGTATCTAGGAGGATAAGGATGAGCGAACGAAATATTTTTGCAGTGTGTGATCTGGATGTGGATTACGCCTATCATTTTATGGAGTATCTGAGCAAAAAGAAAAATATCCCTTTTGAAGTGCGGGTATTCACCAGTGCCGCAGGGTTTCAGGAATATGTAAAGGAGCATCCGGTAGAGCTGCTTTTGATTTCCGAAAAGGCGATGAACAGTGGGATCCGTGAGGCGAAGATCGGGCAGATTCTGATCTTATCGGATGGAGTGGTGTCAAAGGGGTATGAAGAGTATCCGTCAATTTACAAATATCAGTCTTCTAATCAGGTGATCCGGGAAGCGTTGGAACACTATGGGGAGGGCGTTGGAACAACAGCGCAGACGCTGAAGCTGGAGAAGAAAAGAATGGAAGTGATCGGAGTGTATTCACCGGTTGGCAGAACGATGAAGACAACATTTGCACTGACGCTGGGGCAGATTCTGGCAAAGAAAAGAGCCTGCCTGTATCTGAACCTGGAAGCCTGTTCCGGTTTTGAATATCTTCTGGAACGCAGCTTCGATCAGACACTTGGCGATCTGCTGTACTATCAGCGTCTGGGATCGGAACAGCTGATCACGAAGATGGGATCTATTGTACAGAGTGTCAACAATCTGGATTATCTGCCGCCGGTACTTTCCATGGAGGATATCCAGAGTACCACGGCACAGGAGTGGATCAGTCTTCTGCAGCAGATCATTGATTACAGTAATTATGATGTGGTCATTCTGGATCTCAGTGACAGTGTCAGTCAGCTTTATAAAGTACTGGAACAGTGTACCAGAATCTATATGCCGATCCGGGCAGATCCGGTTTCGCAGGCGAAGATTCATCAGTTTGAGCACACATTGCAGGTCTGGGAGAAACAGATGGTGCTGGATCGGATCCGAAAGATTAAACTTCCCTATCACCGCAGCTCCAAAACCGGGATCGGATATATGGATGATCTGGTATGGAGTGAACTGGGTGATTATGTGAGAGAAATGCTTCGGACAGAGAGGGAGGACGGGTAATGAAGCAGGAACAATTTATCCGTATACGGGTAAAGCTGATGGAGCAGCTGCGGCAGGGCGCAGAATGGTCGGATGAAGAAATTCTGGAAAGGATCGATCTTCTTGTATCGGAGACGGCAAGAGAGAACCGCCTGACGGTGAAGCAGAGAGAGGAGATCCGAAGAGAGTTGTTCTATTCGGTGCGAAAGCTGGATATCTTGCAGGAACTTCTGGACGATGACCGGGTGACGGAGATTATGGTAAATGGCTATCAGAATATTTTCGTGGAGAGGGAAGGAAAAAAGAGCAGATGGGAAAAGTCATTTGTGTCAAAGGAAAAACTGGAGGATGTGGTACAGCAGATTGCCGGAAAATGTAACCGCGTGATCAATGAAAATTCCCCTATTGTAGATGCCAGACTGGAAAACGGATCCCGTGTGAATGCAGTGATTTATCCGGTGGCGCTGGATGGACCGATTCTGACGATTCGACGTTTTCCGGAGCATGCGATCACGATGGAAGATCTGATCGCGAAAGAAAGTATCACAAGAGAGGCGGCAACATTTCTGGAACAGATGGTAAAAGCAGGATATTCGATCCTGATCGGCGGAGGGACTTCCTCCGGTAAAACGACATTTCTGAATGCGTTATCCAACGCGATTCCCCATGAAGAACGAATTATCACAATTGAAGATTCGGCGGAACTTCAAATTGTAGGGATTGATAATCTTGTCAGTCTGGAAACCAGAAATGCAAATGCTTCCGGGGCAGGTCAGATAACAATAAGAGATCTGATCAAATCCTCTCTGCGTATGAGACCGGAACGTATTGTAGTCGGAGAAGTCAGAGGAGCCGAAGCATTGGATATGTTACAGGCAATGAATACCGGACATGATGGTTCTTTATCAACCGGACATGCGAATTCAACCAAGGATATGTTAAGCCGATTAGAGACAATGGTACTCCAGGGAGCAGAAGGGCTTCCGTTGGAAGCTGTCAGACAGCAGATCGCATCGGCAATTGACATTATCATTCACTTGTCCAGACTTCGTGATCACTCCAGAAAGACAATGGAAATTACAGAAGTAATAGGATATGAAAACGGAGAAATCATTTTAAATCCACTGTATCGATTTGAAGAAGATGAGAACAGTACTCTTGAGAAAGTATCAGGAACACTTAAAAGAACAGAAAACCCTCTTCAAAATGATTTTAAATTGCGGCTTGCAGGTATTTATGAAGATTTTTAAGGTGAATGTATGGGAATATTAAAAAAGAAAAAAGAAGAGAACAAAGAGCCACAGTACTATATGTCGTCAACAAATATACGGACCTTAAATTATAAAGTATATTATATGAGCATTGTGGAAAAGATAATTTATTTTCTACTGGCATTTGCAGTAGGCGCTGCATGTGGATATTTGTTTTATGGCGGAATCGGTAAAGATGAATTTGGGGACCCTACCCAGATAACGAAAATACTAAATATTGTAATTCCATCAATAGTAGGTTGTGTTACCGGATATTTGTTTCTGCCAATCAGAGTAAATCAGATAATTGATAAAAGAAGAAGAATGATAAAAACGCAGTTCAGGGACATGCTCGAAAGCTTATCAACATCATTAAATTCCGGTAAAAATGTAACGGATGCATTCCTTGCTGTTCAGCAGGATCTATCTATGCAGTATGATGAAGATGCGTTTATTCAAAATGAACTACGTGTAATTATTTCAGGTATACGTAATAATCAGGATATAGAAGTATTGTTATATGACTTTGGCAGACGTACAGGAGTAAAAGATATTATCATGTTTGCCAGCATATTCCGAATTTCCTATAGAAAAGGTGGTAACATCAAGGAAATTATCAAAAATACAAATGATATCATGAGAGATAAGTTTGACATTCAGGAAGATATTGAAACAAGTATGACTTCCGGAAAGTCAGAGTTAAGAATGATGATGGTGATGCCGGTATTAATGATCGGTATGTTCAAGGGTATGAGTCCTGATTTTGGAGCAAACTTCACTACCCCCGCAGGAATTATGTCCACAACCATATCTCTGGTCATATATGGAGTTGCTTATTTCATAGGCAGCAAGATTATGGATATCAAGGTATAGGAAAGAGGTGTGGAGATGTTCATAACAACATTTGATTATATATCTATGGCAACACTCATAATTATGTTGATAGTATGGCTGATTCTGTTTATGCTGGGTAATAAATATTCGGCGATGTTCAGCCAACTGGATGAGAAAGAATATCCTCTAAAAGACCTGTATGGAATGGGCTATGCGGCAATGGAGATAGTACATTATAAGTATAGATCCAAATGGGATAAACCAATCCGGGCAGATCTGGTGGTATTGTATACAGAGAAGTACGCAGAATACTACCTGAGAGTTATTTATGCACAGACAGTCACGATCAATTCTGTTGTACTGATATGTGGATTAGTTCTTATGTTGATCGCAGCAGATACTACAATGCTGATCATAACAGTATTTATGATCGCAGTATTTACATATTATTTTATGACATTGCCCGGTAACACAATTAAGAAAAGGGCAGATGAGTTGCTTTCAGACTATGCAGAAGTAGTTTCTAACCTGGCATTGCTTATCAATGCGGGAATGATACTGAGAGAAGCCTGGGAACAGGTT
>ERZ826242.2353-NODE-2353-length-16753-cov-10.872739_pt1 | contig 16753 bp, 9 predicted proteins | sample MGYA00519871_ERZ826242 | MGnify/ENA primary metagenome ERZ826242 (study PRJEB31778, sample SAMEA3449226) | human gut metagenome | biome: human gut; feature: human-associated habitat; material: faeces | place: United Kingdom | collected 2010/2012 ...
GATAAGTCTGCGTATCCGGCAATACCACAAAAGTACTTACCCGACCGGAAGTGGTGCAAGAAGTTAAAAAAGCGCCCCCTAAAAAGAGCGCTCCGATAACAGACAATATCCTCATCATTTTTTCTTCTGATTAAACAGCCACTCCATAAAACCAGGATAGTTGAAAGCCGGATTCCAACTACCATGATTACAACCAGGAAATTCAATATATTCCACATCGGCACCAATAGCTTTCAAGGCCCGATATGCTGCACGCGATCCTTCAGGAGTTACTACATTATCCGCATCTCCATGAAAAATACGAAACTTGACCGATTTGCCAGCCTTCAACCGTGCCGGATTCACTGTTCCACAAATAGGTATTGCTGCCGCAAAAATCTCCGGATAGCGGACAGCCATGTCAAATGTACCCATTCCTCCCATAGAAAGTCCCATAACATAGATACGGTCTTTGTCTATCTGCGGCATGGCCAGATAGAAATCCAACAACTCTTTCAACGTACGGAAAATAGGAGAAACAGGCACTTCCAACGGCATATCTTCCGGAACAAAAGATGAAGGGCGCTCCGTATATGCCCAATATCCGGTTTCAGGACACTGCGGAGCCAAAATAAACGCCGGATACTTTTCGCGGTTTACAGGATTAAGCCACATCTGCCCACCATGAACCAATTGTTTCTCATTATCATTGCCACGCTCTCCGGCACCATGCAGGAAAAGCACCAAAGGATACTTTTCATCAGGTTTCATCACCTCTGGACGCAACAAACGATACAACAATGTATCTCCACGGGAAGAGATATAAGTTTCCTTTTGAAAGGTTTCTTGTGCAAACGAAAACAAGAAAAAGAATAATCCACAAAGGATGCCGATTATACGTTTCATCTTATTATTTATTTTACATGTTTAACTTCCGAACGTAAAGATACACCATTTTCATTGAAAGCCTCCACACAAAAATAATAATCCTGATCAGCAGTAAGGGTTTTCATCAATAAATCAGTCTTATCATAGACCATCCAAGAACTGTAAAGTTTGTCCGGTGCAATGCCCCAAAGTATGTTGTAACCTTGTGCACCTTTCACAGCCTCCCAACGGATGGAGATGTCACGACGGTCTGCTTGGCGGTCAAGTACCAACTTTTTGGGTTGTTGCGGTGCCTTCCCCGTACCCAATCCAAAGACGCGAAGTTCAGATATAGCCAGATTCGGTGTCGGTATATCTATATTTTTATAACGGATATAACGGGCAGACTTGGGTAATGCCAGTTCAACATAATCATTCGGAGTATCCCTATAACTTTCCTTACGGTCCACCAATATATCCCAATTCTCACCATCAAGAGAACCTTCGATGAGATAACGGTGATGGAGTCCTTCGTAGCGACCGTACATATTACTTTGATAATCGTGATAGTTTATCTGAACAGCATACACATCAGCAGGTTTCTCTAAATCAATCATCACCCACTGCCGTTCGTCATTAGCCTCGGCAAGCCAAAAAGTTTTAGTCAGTTCATCCGTCAGGGCATCTGCCTTAAATTCGTCTTTTGTAGTAAAAGCCGTCACCGGCTTGCCATACGAGAGCAACATCCAGCCACGGAACTGTCCAGCCTTGCCCGGTACGGCAGGTGCATAACGGGGATAGTCTCCGAAACGGGTATCTACATACATAATGCCATCTTTATCAAACCCTGCCGGAAACATACAAAGGCGACGTTCCCAATTCACATTGATAGAGAGTGACATCGAAGCAAAATGCCAATACTGCCCCCCAGGACCAAGCACGGTACTTCCATGCCCGGCACCGTTTATATAACCACCCGGCTTGTAGGACACCGGATTATGCTTTTGGTAAGTATAAGGCCCCATCGGATAATCGGCCACATAAACACCATCGGCATAGACATTGAATTCCGTTCCCGGAGCACCATATTGCATATAGTATTTCCCATTATGCTTCGTCAGCCAAGGCCCCTCAATATAGCCGCCCAATACAGTATCCGTATGGTTTTCACCGAAACGTTCCCAGCCATGTTTAGGCATATCTAAATTGAAGAGTTCTTTCGTTTCTCTCTTCTTGATGAAACGCCGGTTCTTGTCCAGTTCCATTCCCCTGATAGGATACACATTGGAAGAGCCCCAGAACATATACGCTTTACCGTCATCGTCAATAAACAAATCGGGATCTTGCAGATTATGCAAAATTGCCGGAACAGCTTCCCAGTTTCCTGAAGCCGGATTATCCGTATAAAGGATACTCATGGAACCGGAAGGATCACCGGTCACATAAAGTACCGAATCTTTGTAATTATGTGCCGCCGGAGCGTTACACCCTTGCGGATACCAGTTCCTGCCCGGACGTACAAACTCCCAGTTCAGCAAATCCCTGGAACGCCAATAACCGTGTGAACGGGTAACAAACATATAATATTCACCCCGAAACTCCACCACGGCAGGATCGGCACCAGAACGGTAGGAGATATTCTTATCCGAATTATAAATCATGTACGTGTAATCGATATTTAAAGGATTACAATAAGTATCCATACGCATGTCCTGTGCAGAAAGGAAATTCGCCAAACACAACAGCAGCACCAGACCACTTAATCTTTTCATCATATTATCCACATTTATATTTCTAAATATTCATTTATACATCACGAAATATGCACCATTATTTACACAGAGATTCAGGAACATCATATTCTTCCTGCAGGCGGGTAAGTTCCGCTTTCAATTCTGCAACAACCTTCTCCATCCCTTTTTCACCATACAAATTATGCATTTCTGCCGGGTCCTCCTCCAAATCATAAAGTTCCCACTTGTCATCCACATAAAAATGCATCAATTTATAGCGCTCCATCTTGACACCGTAATGTGCACGGACACTATGAAAACCGGGGAATTCATAATAATGATAGTAAATTGACTTCCTCCAGTTTCGTGGAGTGTTTCCTCTCTCTACCAACCGACGAAATGACACTCCCTGCATGTCTTCAGGAATCTCAATTCCACACATATCGAGAAAAGTGGGGGCGAAATCAATATTCTGAGTTAATCCTGTTACCTGCGTTCCAGGCTTAATATGTCCCGGCCAGCTCATTACCATCGGCATACCGAAAGACTCCTCATACATAAAACGTTTATCAAACCAACCGTGCTCGCCCAGATAGAACCCCTGGTCTGTAGTATAAACGACAATCGTATTTTTATCCAATCCGGTACGCTTCAAATAATCCAATATTTCTCCTACACTCTCGTCCACGCTTGCCACACAAGCCATATAATCCTGTAAATAGCGCTGATATTTCCATTCTGCCACCTCTTTGAAAGTACGCTGTTTCGAATAAAATTCATTGTTCCGTTCACGATAGGCATCCATAAAACGGCGGCGCTCATCCGGCTCCATCGTACCAAGAAAAGCATGAGGCCACGGGTCGAATAGCAGACTGTCGCTATTCATACCCGCAACCATCTTCAAGTCGTGACCTTCGTACATATCACGGTATATATTCATCTTCTGCATTTGTGCCGCATAACGTCCTTCGTATGCATCATAATAATTATCGGGTAAAGGGAACTGCGTATGTTCGTACAAATGATAATGCCGTTCGGCAGGCACCCAATTACGGTGAACGGCTTTGTGATGCATCATCAGGAAAAAAGGTTTATTCTTATCCTCGCGCCCACTCATCCAGTCTTCACAATATTGGGTGATGAGGTCAGTCACATATCCTTTATGCCGAGCGGTATCTCCCTCGGTAATAAAATACGGATTATAATAATCTCCCTGATCATTCAAAATCATCCAATGGTCAAACCCGGTAGGCTTTGAAACAAGATGCCACTTGCCGATAATGGCTGTTTCATAACCGTTTGCTTGCAATATCTTCGGCAGTGTCTGCTGCGAACCGTCAAATCCTCTATTTCCATTCCTCATAAAACCATTCTTATGGCTATGCTTACCAGTCAGTATGGCTGCACGACTGGGACCGGAAATGGAATTGCAACAGTAATTATTCTGAAATACCGCCCCTTCATGCCCAATACGGTCAATATGGGGAGTAGGAGCTATTTTACCTATGGGATGTCCATATATACTCATTGCTTGTCGGGCATGGTCATCACTCATGATAAAAATAATGTTAGGACGCCCGTTTCCTATTCCTTGTTTCTGTTCTTGTCCTTGTATCCAAACCGAAGGAACAAAGGGCAACAAGGCAATTCCCCAGGATAGTTTATTTTTCATGTATTCATTATTTGTTGTAATTTATCAAAAACGCAATACTGTTTTATAATCTACTGATTATCAGTATGGTTAGAATGCAGTGCATTCAATATACGACTGAACCCTATTCAGTATACGACTGAATGGCATTCACTATACGACTGAATTAGGTTCAGTATACAAGTGTTTCTTGAACCCTTATGATTTGTAAATAATGCAGAATAGAATTAGACGAGTGCCTCTTTACAGTTTCAAAGTAACCAATACGGGAGCATGGTCGGAAAGATAGCCATTGTCCGGCTTATCGCCAACTGTGCGGTAACGCTCCACCTCTACAGAAGCATTTACGAATATAAAATCTATCAGCCTGCGCTTCTCCACCGGAATACGTCCGAAGTCATGAAAGCTCCATGTCGGTCCGTAAACGACCTTTGCCGTGGAACAAGCGTTCCTCATTCCACCTTCCGTCAATATAGTGACCGGCTCGGAGTCTACCGTTCCATTAAAGTCTCCAGTGATAATTACCGGAAGCTCTCCCGCTATTTGCTTTATCTTCTCGAGTATTAACTTAGCGCTTTCTCGACGTGCCACCTCACCTACATGGTCAAAGTGGGTGTTGAAAGCAGCTACTTTCCTGCCACTCACCTTATCTTTCAACACAGCCCAAGTCACGATACGTTCGCATGCCGCATCCCAGCCTTTCTTTCCGATGGAATCGGGAGTCTCACTCAGTCCGAAATCTCCGTTCTTTAAAAGCTCAAAACGATCTGTCTTATAAAAAAGGGAGCAATATTCGCCTTTCTCTTTTCCATCTGCACGACCTACGCCAAGGGCAGTATATTGAGGAAGACGCTCCTTCAAGTCATTGAGTTGATTCTTTACCACCTCCTGCATGCCCACAATGTCCGGAGCATAATAAGCAATCATCTGTGCTGCATTATCCTTACGGTATTTCCAGTTATTCATACTGTCCGCTACATGATCCAGACGGATATTAAACGACATCACCTCCACCTTAGCTTCCGGTTGCTTGCCGCACGAGGCGACAAGCAATACGAAAGCAACCAATACACTATTGAAAAGCACGTTTTTCATGGTTATAATCCTTTTTAATCTATATAAAATCTTACCAAAATCAAATCCTGCCAAACCTAATCAGCCTTATTCAAATAAGGAGACGTAAAGCCTAATCTCTTCAACCCCTTCTGTACATCGGGATGGCTCATGAAAAGCTTCCAAATCAAACCGGTGCGATAGTTCTCTATCATCACGATAATCGGTCCCTGGTCAATGGCAAGATACGAAGGCGCAAACCAATCCTCAGTCAGATTAAATGCATCCTTGAAACCATATTCACCCCAAAGACGGTCACCCAATTCTTCATAGAAATAGCGCATGGCCTCCAAAGAATATCCCGGTGCATAAGGGATGGATGAAAGGGCCGCAGTAGGCGTAATCACGCCGCGATCATTTCCGGGACTATGGGCAGAATAGCCTTTATCACCGTCACTGGCTGTCAATCCCCAGCATTTCTCACCGTAACCCTTATATCCCTTCGGATTGTCGATACAATAGGCACGGTTAATCAAGGTATGGGCCTTCATTTGTTCCTCGTAATCGGCATAGCGGTCCTTCAAACCATGCGGATCAAGCCCCATGTAGGAGTAATGAGTAAAGAACAAAGGACCGCCCTTGCCGTTATTGTCCCCGAGAGGAAGCCTGATGCCATAATATTCCCAACCGTTCAGAAAAGTATTCGCACTGGCCCAGCCTTTATGGTAAACGCTCCCGGCAATCGGATAAGTAGGAGAAGACGCACCCAAGATATACACAATGTGGCACTCATTATGACCTTTAATCTGATGATTCATCGCCCATCCGTTATTGGGTGACCAATGCCAGTACATCACATCCTGCCCCTGAGTGAAAAAATTCCACTCTGCTTGGCGCCACAGATTATTAATCATTCCCCTGATACGGTTTTCCGTCGGATTATCCTTTATAAAATACTGATGGGCAGCCAACAAGCCTTCGAACATGAAAGCGGATTCTACAATATCCGCTCCATCGTCCTTACGGCTGAAAGGAATGGTCTTACCGGTTTTACCGTTCATCCAATGTGCCCACATGCCGTGATAACTGTCGGTATTCTTGTCGCTCAAGAAACGAACAATCTTCAGTATACGTTCAGCACCTTGTTCACGGGTGATAAACCCACGTTCTATGCCGACAATGATAGCCATCACTCCGAATCCCGACCCACCAATGGTAGCTGTCTCGGCACCACCGTTACTCCGTTCATGCGCCAATCCGGATTCAGGATGGGCAAAATCCCAAAAGTAACGGAAAGTTTGCTTCTGGACGAGGGTCATAAGTTCGTCGTCAGAAAGCTGCTTCTGCGTTTTCTGTCCCGAAATCAAATTAAAAGGGTATAGCAAAAGTATCAAATATATTAATATTCTCATCATAATCATTCTTTTAGTTTAAGCACGGACTCTGAAAGCCAAGCTTCTTCAGTCCTTGTTGGATTTCCGGTATAGACATAAATAAATTCCAAAGGAGACCTGTTCTATAATTCTCTATCATACAGATTATCGGCCCTTGGTCAATGGCTATGTACTGAGTATCGTACCAATCTGCCGTCAAATTAAAGGCATCTATAAAACCATAATCCTTCCAAAGTTTGTCTCCCATCTTATAATAGAAAAAATGCAGCGCTTCCATTGACTCCTCCGGAGTATAAGGAAATGCAGACAAAGCGGCTGTTGGAGCAATTACCCCTTTATCATTAGTAGGTGAATGAGCTGAATATCCCGTATTACCGTCACTTGCCGTCAACCCCCAACAAGAAGCGCTATAGCCCGTATATCCTTTAGGATTTTCCTTACAATAATTGTAATTAATCAATGTATGATTGCGATTTTGCATCCAGTAATCGGCATATTGGTCTTCCAGTCCTTGCGGGTTAATGCCCAGAAAAGAATATTGAGATAAGAACAGCGGTCCCCCTTTATCCGAACCTAAAGGAAGAGTGATGCCATAATAAGATTTTCCATTCCTGATTCCTCCATTTTTAGCCCATCCCGCTTCATATACAACTTTATTGATAGCATGTGTTGGAGACGAAGCAGCAAGTATATAAGTAATCAGACATTCATTCCATCCTCTTATTGCCAGGTTCTTCTCAAAACCGTAATCGGGACTCCAATGCCAATATAGTACATCTTCACCATTTTTCCGGAACCAAGTCCAGTCAATAGCTTCCCAAAGACGGGTTATGTCGGCACGCAACCTGCTTTCTACTTCCGTATTTTCCTTGAAATAGGCTCGAGCGGCAAGCAAACCTTGAAATAACAAGGAGGTTTCAACCAAATCGGCACCGTTGTCTTTCTCACTGAAAGGTTTGGTTGCTCCCGTTGCGCCATTTATCCAATGTGCATAAGCACCATGATAAGCCGTACATTCCTTATCAAGAAAAGTAACTATCTTCTGCACCCGTTCAACAGCTTGCTGACGGGTAATAAAACCCCGTTCAGCAGCTACCAGCATGGCCATCACGCCAAAGCCGGTACCACCGGTAGTAACGACATCGCCCGAAGTAGTACGTTCGCGCGCCATTCCGGAATATTCATGCCCAAAGTCCCAGAAGTACTTGAAGGTCTGCTTCTGTACCAATGTCAACAAGTCCTCATCAGAAATACGCTCAAACTTATCAGTATCATCCATTCCTGTCTTAATCATACAAACCTTGCCATTGGAAAGCAGTACCCCGGAGGTGGACTTCACCCCCGGATTGACAATCAATTTATACGATGACAAGATTTTAAACCCCTCCTTAGGAGTCACCGATACTTTTTTCTCTTGCAGGAACTCATAATCGCAGCTTATAGGAAGCTCCTCATGTTTCAAAGCAATATTGTTACGGGCTGAAGCCTCATCTACAGCATCCGAGAACTCCAAAACAATGGCTACATTGGGAGCAACATTCTCAAATGTCTGTTGGTTTTGTTGGTCACCCACAATGATATTCTTCAACTCGAAAGGCTGATTCACCTCAGGTTGATTATCACCACCGCACGCAACCAACAAAAGACATACTATGAAATATAATACTTTCATCCTATCATCAGATTAAAGTGTAGCTTCATTCTTTTCCAGAGTAAATACTCTGAATTTCGGTTGCTGTCAACACCTTGTCATATAAGCGGAACTGATCAAGCTGACCGGGAAAGTTCTTTGCCCAGGTTTGTGCTCCTGCACCCGAAGTAAGACTCGGAGTAGTGCTGAACTGAAATGCACCAACAGCCAAAGAAGCGCCTACATTATTAAACTTCAATTTCCCACAATCAGGCAATTCTTTGGTAAAGACCCCCTCACCATTACGATAAACAGTAATGGTAGAAGTATTGCCATCATACACAAAAGCCAGATGCACCCATTCGCTACCAAAAATATCATCTATTTTTGCCTCAACCCATCTTTCATCATTCTCTTTTGCTGTCTGATTGAAGATATGAACCTTGAAAAATGCCTGAGTCTCGCTATTATTATTCTCCAAGAAGATGTCGAAGTTGCCCCAGAATTTAATAGAGTTAGGGATAGAGAACAAACCTTGCGCAGAAGTATTCTTAGTGGTTCTCATCCAAAAAGCTACGGTCAAATCACCGATAGTGGGTATATTATCTACCAATATAGAAGGAGTCTTGGCCAAAATATAGGCATTTTCAGCACCCTGATAGGCCATGCCAGCGATTCCGTCTTCCGCAAACTTGGCATTCCCGTTGTCTGCTACCAAAAATCCCCATTCACCTTTATCCCGAATGTCCTCTTCATCAAAAGGAAGATACATCTTCAAGGGGGTAGTAGGTATTTCACCTGTACTCTCAGGATAGTCGAAAGCAGGATGATCCATATCCTGAAAACAAGACTGCATACACAATGCAAACAGGCAAGAAGCCACAGATACTATATATTTTTTCATAAGTAGTTAGTACATTTATAGATTAATAATTGGGATTTTGAACCAATACACCATTCGACTTGTCAATTTCGTCTTGCGGGATGGGCAACAAAGCATGTCTGTCTTGATAACCGGTCTTGCCTGCATCATGAAGTACCTCTTTAGCAATACCCCAACGAACCAAGTCGTAGAAGCGGTCAAATTCCATACCCAACTCAACACGTCTTTCATGACGAATGGCCTCACGCAGTTCATTCTGGTTGTTGGTCGTCACTTCCGGTAAGATTCCAATATTATTGCCGCGGGCACGAGCACGCACCATCTCCAAATAGTTACGGGCAGAAGATAAATCACCCAATTCACAAGCAGCTTCGGAAGCCATTAATACCACATCAGCATAACGTATCAAACGGATATTTACCCAATATCCTCCTTTTGTGAATTTCAAACGCATCGCCGGGTCTGTATATACTTTTTTGTTAAAGTATTTAGCTATGACATCAGCATTCGAAATTGGTTTCTCACCATAAGGCTTGTTAGCAGGTATGGACTCCGGATCGTCTTTGCCGTTGCGTATAAAATAAAGCAGGGTTTCGTCTTTTCTCGGATCACCTTCTTCAAAAGCATCTGCCAATTCTTGAGTGGCGGTGTGTTGCCCCCAACCAAGATTCCATTCGCCTGCGCCACGCACACCCTGAACGGAAGCAAACTGGCTTCCTATATCATTGGAACCCGGTTGTGATTCTGTTGCCGTACATTGCAATTCAAAAACGGACTCACTACAGTTTTCACCTTTTTCCCGGAATATGTCTTCATAAGGTGTTTTCAGATTATACAAACCAGAGTTAATCACTTCTTCAGCAGCCGCCTTCATATTCCCCCAGTCGTTACGCATCATGTATGTACGTGCATGAAGAGAACGGGCAGCTCCCCAAGTGAGACGGCCTATATAAAGTTTCTCCCATGTTCTGGGCAGACTGTTTTCGGCTTCCGTAAGGTCAGAATCTATTAATTCATATATCTTTGCCACAGAAGATTTCGGAACATTTGCCTCAGCTGCATCATAAACTTTAAAGTCAATCAAAGGCACTTCACCAAAAGCGCGTACAAGGTTGAAATAACAGAAGGCACGTACAAACAATGCTTCACCTTTATTGACAAGGTCACCTTCTGTCAATGACGGGTTTTGGCTCATTTCATCAAGCAAATCGTTTACCTTATGTATCAATGAATAGTTTTCATTCCAGTAGCTCTTAATCATCCCATTACTTGCCAAATATTCAAAGTCATCGAACATCTTGCCGGTGGCTGCTCCATCGGACAATGTGCTTCCTTTCTCTGCGTCCTCAGAACGCATACCGTGGATTGCCAATGCAGTATTGCCGCTTGTCAAATGAAAACCGCGCAACTTGGCATACATATTAAACACCTGCGTTTCATAAGTACCACCAGTCAAATCATCCTCTGTCTGCTGTCCAAGCGGTTTTCTATCAAACATATCCTCACACGAAGTTAGTGCAAAGCTTACTGCTAAAAATGCTATATAATAAAATATCTTCTTCATAGTCTGTCTTTATATAATTTTAGAAAGTCAAATTAAAACCAATCGTATAAACTGTAGGCATAGGATAGCCCCCACCATCAATACCAAACGAAATAGCGCTTCCGCCCACTTCCGGCGTATATCCGCCGTTACGGCTCCAAGTCTTGGGATTCTGCACATTGGTATAAAGACGCAGTGACTGTACCTTGATACGATTCAACAGTCGTTTGTCAAAGTTATATCCCAGTTCGATATTACGGATTCTGAAGAAACTGCCATCTTCGATGAAATACGTGGAAGCCTCCTGATTTATTTTGTGTGAAGGATCGAGCAAGGGCTCCCAATTGGAAGTGCCCTCTCCATGCCAACGATTCAATTGCTCTGTGCGATAATTCAGTTGTGCATAGCTACTGCTTCCCCAATTACGGTAAATTTCATTTCCATAAACACCCATCATGTCAACAGTCAGGTCCAGATTCTTCCAACCCAAATTAACATTAAAACCGTAAGTAAAATCAGGAGTAGGGTTACCTATCATTGTACGGTCATTATCAGTAATTTTGCCATTACCGTCAACATCAGCGAATTTCAAGTCACCCGGTGTTACCGAGCCAACCGAGTTAATCGGAGAGAAACGGATGTCGTCTTCGTTCTGATATACACCCTCAACCTTGTAACCATAGAAATAGCCAATCGGATAACCTTCGGAAACACGTGAGGGACCACTGATAATATTATAGTCTTTGTTTACCAGTGAAAGCACCTTGTTATCAATAGTGCTCAAATTAGCACCTAATCCATATCTCCAATCTTCCCCAATCTTGTCGTTCCAAGAAGCACTAAGTTCAAAACCGCGATTGCGAATCTCACCCACATTCTGTAATCCGGGAACAGTGCCTGCAATACCCGGAATGGAAGTCAACATATCTTTTGTTGTTTTGTTATAATAAACCGGAGAAAGCTGCAAACGATCATTGAACATGTGCATGTCAAAACCCACTTCCCATGAATAATTACGTTCCCATCCCAAAGTAGGTGAAATCAGTTTGTTGGGGCCCTTACCCGCAATGATATTGTCACCGAATACAGCTGATCCCGAACTAACAATGGTGGCGTATGCTGGATAACTGGAACCGGTATTCTGGCTGCCCAACACACCCCAAGAGCCTTTCAACTTCAAGAAGTTAATTACATTCTGGTTCTGCATAAACTCCTCTTCGGTCATTACCCAACCGGCACCGAAAGAGTAAAAGTTGTCCCAAGTATTACCTGTCTTATAGAAAACAGATGAGCCGTCCCTACGGAAAGAAGCATTAAGTAAATAACGATTCTTGTAGTTATACAATGCTCTGAACAAATAAGACATGGTAAATCTGTCACTCTGAGAACCACCATTAGTTGCCGTAGATATATCGTCGATAGTAGAGAGCCACCATCTGTCCGGGTCATCGCCCACCAAAATGCCATAGCCTGCAAGCTGGCTGCGTCCACCACTCAAACTGGAAGACTCATTGTAATTGGTGGTAAGACCGGCAGTCAATGTCAATCCATGATTGCCAAACTGTCCGAGATAAGTCAACACATAGTCAGACTGTGCAGCAAGAGAGGTAGACTTGCTTTGGTTCACACTTTCTCTTTCAGTCAACCGTTCTTTCCCCCCCTCCACATCGGGATTATAAACATAAATCAGCGGAGAATATGAACGTCCCTGGCTGGAAGCATAGTCCATAGAGAAAGTTGCTTTGAACGTAAGGTTCTTCAGAATATCTATCTCTCCGAACACATTACCTGCCACGCGATAGTTTTCAGACTTGTTGTGAGCACCGCGCAGCTCTGTTTCAATAAGAGGATTCCACACTTGTGCACGCTGGAAGTCGGGCAGCGTATGTATCAGTCCCGATTCAAGGTCATGAGTAGGAGCAATAGGAGCAGCCTTCAAAGCACCATCCACACCCTTTGCATCAGGATACTTAGCACGAACTCCATTAAGCTGAAAACCAAAACGCAGGAAATCGGTTACGCTATATTCACTGTTCAAGTTTACGGTAAACTTATTGAGCTTTTCCGTTTTAATGGAACCTTCTTCCATGACGTAACCCAAACCCAAATAAAACTTGCTCTTATCCGTTGCACCCGTAATACTCACATTGTTATTGGTCAGAAAACCTGTCTGGAATATCTCATCCTGCCAATCAGTATTACCAGCCCATTGAGTATAATCATAAGGGTCGCTTCCTTGAGATATCAACTGCTCGTTGTACAGCATCTTAAACTCTTCGGCATTCGTCACACCTACACGGTCATAAATAACCTTCCAACCCACTGAAGAGTTGATGTTGACCATCGTCTTCCCTATTTTTGCCCTTTTAGTAGTAATGATGATTACACCATTGGCACCACGCACACCGAAAATAGCCAAAGAAGAAGGGTCTTTCAAGATTTCCATAGATTCAATATCCGCAGTGTTCAGATAATTGATATTGTCCGTAAACAGTCCATCTACCACATAAAGAGGTTTGAAACCGTTAATGGAGTTCGTACCGCGAACACGGATTTCAGGGTCTTGTCCTGCACGGCCCGTATTCACCACCTGTACACCGGCAACCTTACCCTGTATGGATGCCAGTGGATTGGTAGAAGGCTTAGAAGCAATCTCATCCGCTTTCACAGTAACGATAGAACCGGTCAAGTCGCGTTTCTTGGCACTACCATAACCAACTACAACCACCTCATCAATGAGCTGGCTGTCCTCTTCCATCTTCACATTGATAGTTGAACGCCCATTTACGGCAATCTCCTGCTCACGCATACCTATATAACTAAAAATCAAGGTAGTATTAGATGCCACATCAACAATCTGATATTTACCATTTATATTAGTAATACTACCTTTACTCTCCTGCCCTTTTACACGAACAGAAGCACCGATAACAGTTTCGCCTGTCTTGTCCGTAACGACACCCGAAATCGTAATTTTGTTCTGTGCCATCGAAGTAATGGCAAACAATAACATCACACATGTAATTAGTAGATTTTTCTTCATTTTGTATTGATTTAAAATTCTTTTGCAAACATACCGGAGAAGTTGATATATGTCAAAAAACAAGCTACCACAAGAGTACCACAGTTCACCAGAGAGGTACATCATTGCTACTACCGCATCACATAAACAACAGATTATAAGGAAGATAAAAATACAATAAATATTTAGGCACTATTCATATAATAGAGCAAGAAGATAGAAAAGCAAAGGAGTTTTTATCCTATTCTAAATAACTTTATCCCATTCAAGAACGTCATACCTTTCACTGCCTCAAAACCCACCGTAAGGTTTCCATCGGTTACGATAACACGCAATTTCTTGGATAGGCAACGGTTTCCACCTACTTCCATCGCTGGAGAAAAATGGTTCAGCCAAAGTCGACCGTTGACAGAAACATTGAAAACACTGCCCCGGAAATCGGCATTGCTGAGGACAGCAGTACCCCCCAAATCATAAGTCACCCGTTCGGAAGGTGCATTCAAGTCGGCAAAGAGGAGTTCCACTTCATACTCGCCGTCGGACAAGTCGAAGCGATAGGCTTTGATGTCTTTGCGTTTAGTCTGTAGCAAAGGAACATTACGAGTATTTTTCACCTCGGCTGTGGTTCCGATACGTCCCGGAGAACGATAAAAAACTTCACCGCCCACATAGCCCCAACTTCCAGGAGTATAAACTTGGTCGGGAAGCCAACAAAGATCACTTTTGTCATCCATGAAGAAACAATTGCTACCTACGTTCACTGCAAGTTCCAACTGCCTAATATTGGCTGCTGCGATATGGCGAGGCTGTATCTTTACGAAAACATCCGAAACCTGCTCCACCTTCTTCCCTTGATAGATGCCGGATGCTACAAGCGTGTTTCTCCCCACAACAAGAGGTACCCGCCACCCAGCATGGCAATTCTCAATACCTTGTACAGAGAGTTTTTTCCCATTGACAGACAACTCCACCCTATCCAAATTGGAATACACCTTCACCGGATGTTCCACAGCTTCGCCGTCCGAAACTACAGTCCGATATTTCCAGTCATCCACAGCAATGTGCAGCACCGGAATATCCTTACGCAAAAATGCCTGAAAATAATAAAACACATCTTTAGGGCGGCGATCATTGTACATCAGCCCTTTATTATTAATGTGTGGCGTAGTCTCCTGGCGACTGGCAGAACTGAAATCAATGAAATTCCACTCTGTGGCGCCGACTATGAACGGCCGCTTCATGATAGCGGGCAAATAATATTCGAGATACAACTGCTGCCACTGCATGGAAAAATCAAATATCTGTGGCTCAAGCGACTGCAAACGCGAATCGGAACCGGCACCGAACTCACTGATTATTAACGGACGGTACGGATATTTACGGTGTTCTTCATCTACAAAACGGTCGAAAGACTTAAAGTCATTCTCATACCAGCCCTGATAAAGGTTCCAACCGGAAACATCGGTAATATTGCTAAGACCAATCTGATTGTAAATCTGATTGCCGTGATAAGCCATCGTACTCAAGCGATAAGGGTCTTCCATCTTCAATGTCTCTTCCAGATGCCGGGCAAGTGCCAAAGTGTTTTCATAAAACCCGTTGAGCCGTTGTTTCTTCACCCGATACTGCAACTGAATGACAGCTTCGTTCATATACCCCCACATAATGACAGAAGGATGGTTGTAATGCTGACGGATCATTTCGCGCAAGGCGCTCGTAGCATTCGTGCGAAACTCGTCACCCAAAGCAATCAAATCGACCACTGGAATCTCCTCCCATACCAGCATACCGAGTTCGTCGCAAGCACGCAACACGGCATCATCCTGCGGGTAATGTGCCAAGCGGACAAAGTTTGCACCCATATCTTTCAGCAATTGCATATCCCTGCGATGCATTTCATCCGAAAGCGCTATCCCCATCGGCATCTGGTCCTGATGGCGACAAGCTCCTATCAGCTTCATTGGTTTCCCATTCAATTTGAAGCCTTCCTGCGCATCCATGCTGAACCAGCGAACCCCCAAAGGAACGCGCATCTCATCTTTCAACACCTTGCCACGTTCATCTTTCAAAGAGACTTTCACACTATACAGATAAGGAGATTCGGGCGACCACAGTCGCGGATTTTCCAATTGCAACCGTTCTTTGACAGCAAATGTCCCTTCCGCATCCAACCTGATATTGCGCAAAGACTGAACCACGGATTTTCCATCGGCATCCAGCACTTCGACATTCAACTTCAAAGCAGCACGCTGTACATCACGATTCACCAAAGTCCCGCGTACACTGATTTCTGCCTTCTCCTCACTCACGAAAGGCAAATCGACATAAACACCTGGAGAGGCGTAGTCGGTGAGGCTGATGTGTTGTTTCCCGACACTGATGAGCCATACATCGCGATAAATACCGCCAAAAATCGTGAAATCGCCAGATAAAGGAGGTATCTGATTGTTCTGATTATTGACGTGCACCATCAGTAAATTGGAGACATCGTTCCTTACTTTATCTGTAATATCTACAATAAAAGCAGAATAACCTCCCTTATGGGTCGTGAGTAGCTCGCCATTGAGATATACATCTGCCAGGGAGTTGACGGCATCGAATTTCAGATAAAGCTGCTTATCCCACATCTCTGCGGCTTCCAGCCGGAACTCTTTCTTATACCAGGAAGAAGCCCTGCGATAGTTACGGGTGGAATAGGCATCCGTATTCCAGGTATGTGGCAGATGTACCTGCTCCCAACCTTCCTCATGACATCGTACTTTCTGGAACCGATTGTCATTATACGCAACATAATACCAGCCGTCATTGAAACTCTGAACCACTCGCCCGGCATTGACAACCGGATACATGGCGGACAGACACAATATTAATAAAAATATTTTCTTCATGTTTTTCAATAGATTATATTATCTCACACAAGTCAGGCAAATACTACAAGAATATTGCAAAACGTTTGCAGTGAAAATGCAGACAATATGCAGCAACAATGCCATCTCAA